>OBRP01000006.1_pt1 | contig 87530 bp, 68 predicted proteins | sample 1475681 | NCBI WGS metagenome assembly OBRP01 (sample SAMEA3360695, study PRJEB22359) | human gut metagenome | biome: ENVO:urban biome; feature: ENVO:human-associated habitat; material: ENVO:feces | place: Bangladesh | collected 2011
CTTAGGCGTCGGGCGAAGCCACATTGGAGATGACCGTTATTTATAGAGAAACCGACCATTGCTTTTAGGATCAGCCTCTCTGACAAGCATCAGATCCGTTACGGTAAAACTCAAATGCGTCAGCCCTGTATGGCGGAAGTAGTCTCGACGGGGACATTTGCCGGTTTACTCAAGTTTCGGATTTATACTTTCCCGGAGTACATACAGATCAAGGAGGATCGGTGCACCCCGGTAGGGGTGGTTCCGTCTGGTCGTCTGTCGCACCTACCCCCAGCTATTGCTCTGCAACCGCTTCGCGGCTGTCTGTCGAATCCCGCTCGACAGGCTCCCGAGAGCCATTTGAGAGCCGTCCGAGATTTGGCCAAGTGCCGAGAGAGATTTTACGAAGTGCAGTGAGGAAGTTTTCCAGGAGGCTCGGAAAGTTCGTTTCACCATGGTGGACGGTACGTTTCACCATGGTGAAACGTACTTTATCTGGGAGAGAGAAAACTTTCGGATGGTACCCGTGCGGTTTTTCTACGCTATAGTGCATAAAAAGGTCCTGCACCTCCATGTCGGGGGCGCAGGACCTTTTTATGCGAGAAGAGGGGGGCGCTTACTCCACTCTCATCCGCGTAGTACCGTGATGCTGTCGGCCAAAGCGATCAGTCGTTCTCACCTCGATGGTGTAGGTGCCCGGTGTGAGCTTGGAGTCGATCCGTCCGGACCAGATATGGGTCGAGGGGACTGCATTGGAGGGACGACGTCCCGGGAGTAGCTCATCCGAGTAGTCCCACTCGTGGAGGAGGTTCAGATAGTGTGGATCAGGAGTGCCTGGAGCATAGCTCATCGGACGCCACTCGCCCTGTCCGATGCGGTACTCGACCTTGTCCTCCTCCTGGCACATAAAGATATTGGCGAGTACTCTGGCAGAGGTCCCCTTGCCGGCAGCCACCACATTGGGCGCCGTGACACGTATCTGATAGTCATCCGGCATACCGACCACCCTGTAGTCGAGCGCATACCGATTGCCGTCCACACGGAGGATCCCGAAGCCCTGCGGGGTGCCGTCGCGCATCGTTGCGTCGGGGAAGCCGTCAGCACCGATCTTGCCGGAGAACCAGTCTCCACAGGTAGTCCCGATATTGATCTCGAGGAGCGGATTCTTGCCCCTCCAGCCATCCTCAGGCCCGTACTCGATCAGCTGTTGGACATGGGTGTGGGCAGAGAAGACCAGGACGTGATCAAAGCGTGAGAGGATCCTGAAGAGCCGCTCCCGGTCCGACCGGCGGAAGTGATCATCCGTCCCTCCCGCATCATCTAGATGGATATGCTGCGAGAGGACGATGAGCTGATCCGGGCGGACATGCTTGAGATCACTCTCGAGGAAGTCGAGCTGATCCTTGCGATAGCCTCCCCAGTACTTCGTCCGACCTCCCGGGTCGGGGAAGAGGACGTCATCCATGATCACATAGTGCACGTCCCCGTAATTGAAGGCATAGGTGGCAGGGCCGTAGTAGTACTCAAAGGTCTCATCCGAGTCCTTATCATCGAGGATGAAGCGGTCGACATTCATATCGTGATTGCCGAGGACATTGTGCCAGGGGAGCTGGAGCTTGGCCACCTCGCGCATGTAGAGCGGCTCGAGATCGAGATAGTCCCATGCAAGGTCGCCGAGAGAGATGCCGAAGATTGCGTCCTCCGGGATACGCCTCTGTACATCAGCGATCACCTTACCGCCAAAGTAGGAGACGTCCGTCTCTGAGTGAGGCTGAGGGTCACCGAAGACCATCACAGAGTACTTGCTCGGCTCCCAAGTCTTGCGGAGGGGGAAATTGACCTCCTTCGGGAGTGGACCGGTAGGCTCAAAGGCCTTGTACTTCAGCCCCTCGGGTGAGCCAAGAGGCTTGTAGCTGTAGTAGAAGAGCGGGGTATAGTCCTTGCTCAGAGGGGACTGATAGCCGGAGGGCTTGATGACGAAGAGGGTCGAGCCGCTACACTCCACCGGCAGCTGATACCTGCCCTCCTGATCGGTCAGGACCACCTCGCGGCCATTGGAGACACCGACCCCGGAGAGGCCTGGCTCTCCCGCATCACGCTGTCCGTTACCATTCTGATCCTCGAAGACATAGCCCTGGGCCATCTCCTGTCGGACCTGAGCATCCACCTGATAGCCGGACGCAAGCACAAGCAGTACCGCCGGGGCTACTGCCGAGATCACACGTCTATTCATTTCTGCCATATTAGTTTGGTGTACGGAGTATCCTCTCTCATACTAGAGAGAGCCTCCTGGTAGTTATATTTATTTGTTCGCTGTAGGATTGCGGGGTACTTAAAGCGCTTGGGCATCGTATTGCCGGTAGGCACTCCCGGCCCAAAGGGTAGCTCCGGCAGTCCGGTCCTATTGTACTCAAACCACTGCTGATAATCACAGAAGAAGAGGGCGTAGAACTTCTGTAGCATAATCCTCTCGAGGGACCCGTCATAGGCGGTCGAGGGATTGTCGAAGTAGCCCTCCCGTAGACTCACTCCCCAGAAGCGTGCTGACGCCTCTACGCCTCTCTCATAGTGAACCTGTGCATCTCCGGAGACGACACCTCGCTGCATCAGCTCGGCGAGGATAAACTCCACCTCAGAGTAGGTTATGAGCATTAGATGGAGTGGAGCCTTGACGATATCCTGACTGGGCAGTGAGGCGGGTCCACTCGGCACGACCGAGTATCCACTCTGCATTCCTCGGTAGGTATCCTTGCCATCCACCTTGACCGTACGAGCAAAGACGGGCAGTCTGGGATCACTCCACTCCATCAGATTGTCGATGAAGAACTCGGATAGAGCCTTGTAGGAGGTGAAGTCCTGCGGGCGGACCATTGGAGCGACGTAGGGAGCGGCACCGGTGATGTAGAGCTTCGCCTCATCCTCATTGGACTCGAAGATCGGGTACTTCTCCGGATTGGCCAGCATCTCTCTGACCGTATCTGCTCCCCCAAGGGCGTCTACGCTGAGTGATCTCAGGAGGACGCGGAGGCGGAGCGAATTGGCAAACTTTCGCCACTTCACAATCCCAGGCGAGACACCTGAGACGAGCCGATCATCGGTGCCGTAAAGCAGCTCGCCCTTCTTATTGAAGACGAGACCCTGTGACTCATCGAAGAGACTATTTGCTTCCTCCAGATCTGCCAAGATCTGCCTGTAGACCTCGAGCTGAGTGTCAAACTTGGGTCTATAGATCTGCTCGTCGGCACTCGTCGCCTCACTCATGGGGATGTCCCCAAAGGAGTCCACCAGGAGGGAGTAGATCCAGCTCTTGAGGGTGAGAGCCACCGCACGGTAGTTGGGCGCCTCTCTCTCGATCGCCTCCTTCTCTATGGCGTCGATATTATTGAGCCAGCGGTAGTAGGTCGTCCAGGCCCCGTCCCCTTCGGTGTCAGAGATGTAGAGCCAGCCTTTGCCCATGTTGCTATTGGTGGTGACCACTTCCTGCATCAAGTGGAAGGTGAAGCCATTGAATCGGTGCCAATTGTAGCTTGTGACCTCGAAGAGAACCGGATCAATGAATGCGCCCGGATCTGCCGTCTGCATCCTCGTCCTGTCTGTATTGATCTCATTCATATCCTGGCATCCAACTAGCGTGCCGAGGGCGATGAGAGCGGTGAGTGTGAGCTTGAGGTATTTCATCATGTCATTATTCTCCTTAGAATGCAATACTAAAATTGAGGCCATAAGACTTGGTAGAGGGGAGTGCACCATTCTCGATACCTACGACGATGGAGCTGGAGTTGAGAGCTGCCGTCTCAGGATCATAGAGCGGGTACTTAGTGAAGCAGAGGAGATTTCGCCCAAAGGCAGAGACCGTACAACCGGAGATAAAGGTACGGTCAAGCCATTTTTTAGGTAGAGAGTATCCGACAGAGATCTCTCTCAGCTTGATGAAGGAAGTGTCGAAGGTATTGGTCTCCACATTGGCTCTGCGATAGTAGTCCTTGTAGTAAGACTCCACAGTGACGAGCTGCTCATTGGGAGAGTAGGAGCCGTCACCATTGCGCACTACACCGGGGATCACCATGTAGATACCACCGAGATTGGTCAGGCTGGGATCAGCGAGGATACGAGGATCGCCCTTGGGGATATAGAAGCCCGTCCCTGGGAGTCGTCCATTGAGCGTATGGGCGAGCTTGCCCTGCTCTGTCATCTTGTGGTGGGACTGAGAGTAGGCGAGACCACCATACTGTCCATCAAGGAGAATGCTGACGGAGAGACCCTTGTAACTAAATTGATTGAGCCATCCAGCTCTCCACTTGGGACTGGCATTGCCCACTCTCTCGATCTCTGAGGGTCGCTCAGGGAGACCATTCTTGCCGATCACCACATGTCCATCTTCATTGCGCACGAGCTTGTAGCCCCAGATATCGGTCACTGACCCTCCCACAGTACCGATGAGGTGAAAGGTCCCTCCCACGGAGGCGATCACCTGATTTTCGTCAGAGCCCTCTGCGAGGGAGAGGATCTTATTCTGATTGGTCGACCAGGTGACCTTGGTCGTCCACTTGAAGTCAGGCGTCACCACTGGGATAGCTCCCAGCTCTAGCTCCAGACCCATATTCTGCACCGTACCCGAATTGATCGTCGCACGAGTATACCCCGTAGTGGGATCGATCGGTGCATCGAGGATCTGATTGCGGGTCCTATTGTAGTAGTACGTGAGGTCTACGCTGAGACGATCGTCAAACATCCTGTAGTCAAATCCGAACTCATAATTGGTCGAGATCTCAGGGAGAAACTCCTGATTGTACAGGGTGGTGGGGAGGATGAGCGACCCCGGGAGCTCGCTCGTGGTGTAATACTGAGAGGTCTTGTAGGGACTGGTGTCATTACCTACCTGAGCCCAAGAGCCACGGAGCTTGAGGAAGCTGATGAAGCTCGGCATCTCGACCAGCTCATTGACGACTGCGCTGAGATTGACCGAAGGGTAGAAGTAGGACCTATTGGCCTCAGGAAGGGTGGAGGACCAGTCATTGCGTCCGGTGATGTCAAGGAAGAGCGCATGCTTATAGCTCGTATTGAGCACGAAGTAGAGGCTATTGATCGCCTTATTACTGATCCGTGGCTTCACCTCGGGGGTGGAGAGGGCGTTGGCCAGATTATATACACGAGGGACCTTCAGCCCATGAGTGGCAGCAGACAGCTCGTCGTAGCGAGATTCCATCATGTTTCCTCCGAGAGAGGCAGTGAGTCCGATCTCCTTCGTCAGATCTTTCTTCCAGGTCAGAAGCATATCGGTATTGATCTCATAGTCGAGGATATTTTGCTGCTTGAAGAAGCCATCCCTATACACCACGTCACTGATAGGGCGGTGCTGCTCTCGATGGTCAGCAGCAATACGGACTCCCGTACGAGCCATCAGGGAGAGCTCAGGGGTGATGTCATAGGTGACGGACAGCGTAGTCCTATTGCTCTGCGAGAGTGCAGGATTGATCGCCTCGTGGAGGATCACGAAGGGATTGCCGATGTAGGAGCTGTAGGGCTGCAGCTGATTAAATCCCTCCTGCCCGATCCGCCACATGGGACGGAGCCAGTCGAGATTGACGTTAGGGTTCTGAAAGATCAGGAAGTAGGAGATGGAGTTGCTATTGTACCCCAGTCCCGGAGTATTGTGCACATCCTTCCTAGTATAGGAGGTGCTATAGTTCATCCGGATCTTGTCAGAGATACTCTGGGTACCAGAGATACTGACCGTAAAGCGGTCATAGCCTGTATTGGGGAGGATCCAGCGATTATTGGAGTAGGTGATCGATCCACGTAGGGAGCCACCCTTGTGATTGCTGGTGAGAGCGACGGTACTGGTCGAGGTGACACCGGTACGGAAGAGATCCTTGCGATTATTGGGATAGGCGACCCAGGGGGTAGCGATCTCCGACCTTGTCTGGGTGACCGGATCGTACTGGTAGAAGAGCCGAGAGGGATCAAATCGCGCACCAAAGGCACTGCTCGTCCCACTGGTGCCGGGATTTCCATCCGGGGAGGCTCCATAGGAGTAGTAGAGCTCGCCCTCATACTCAGTGCCCTTCTTCCCGATATTGGTCGGACGACCCTGACCAAACTCATACTGATAGTCCGGCCAGCGCATGATGTCCTCGAAGGTGACGGCCGATGAGATCGACACGCCGATCCCCTTACGGCTGCCGGAGCTACCGTTCTTCGTCGTGATGATGATCGCTCCATTGGCTGCACGAGAGCCGTAGAGCGCCGTGGCTCCCGCCCCCTTAAGCACCTGGATGTCTGCAATATCGCTGGGATTGATGTCGGCAAATCCATTTCCGTAGTCGACGGAGAGCTCAGAATTGCCTCCCGCTGCATAGGCCACCCCCGGATTAGAGATCTTGCTGCTCATAGGGACTCCATCCACGACGATCAGAGCGGCATTTCCGTCCACATTGAGAGAGATGTCTCCTCTCAGGGAGACCCTCGTAGAGCCGAGCGGACCACCCGGAGAGACGATATTCAGTCCCGATACCTTCCCAGAGAGTCCACTAGACCAGTTAGAGGGCATGGTGTGGGTGATCGACTCACCATCCAGATTCTCGGTCGAGTACCCAAGTGATCGAGCCTCACGCTTGATTCCAAGGGCAGTCACGACCACCTCGTCCAAGGTCTCGGCGTTGACTCTCATGCGGACATCGAGCGGAGTAGTCCCACTCCACGTGATCCTCTGGGTCTGATAGCCCACAAAGGAGAAGGTGAGCACCTGACCTTTGGAGGCCCTTACGCGGTACTTCCCCTCCATACTGGTGGCTGTGCCTGTACTCATCTCTCGATTGGCTACTGTCACACCCATCATGGGCTCGTCATTCTCGTCATAGACTGTCCCAGTGACATAGGTCTCTTGTGCAAAGACCAGGACTGGAAAGAGGAGAGCAAGGCAGAGCCCTACAGCACATAGAGCTACATGTCTGCATAATGATTTCTCGACCATCTCAATAAATGTTTTTCGTTTGTAAATTTATTTGCAAACCTAGAAGTATAGTGTCACAATGGAATTACGCCGACATCTCATTATAGTGAAGGAATCGAGGCGGTGGACGGGCTGGTGGCGGTGAGAGGGAAAATGGCTAACTTCGCCTAGAGAATGACCACAGACTAGTTTTTTCCCCACTATCATCATGACTGACTCTGCCCCATCGACTCCGGTGCGAGTGCCCTCCGAGGGAGGCCACCTCGCCAAGGAGATCCTCCTGATCGTCATCGGCTCCTTCCTCGAGGCGCTGGCGTATGGTGGCTTCATCGCTCCCAACGACATCATCCCCGGTGGGGTCTATGGTATCACCATCGCCCTCCATGAGCTGACGAGGGGGGTATTTGCCTTTGCTCCCGACGGTCTGCCGATCGGGACGACGGCGCTCTTCTTCAACGTCCCCCTTCTCCTCCTGGCGATGCATAAGCTGGGGCTGAAGTCGGGACCAAAGACAGTGCTCACCTTTATCCTGATCTCGCTCTTCACCGACGGGATCACCCTCTTCCTCGACCACAAACCGATCATCGACGATATGATCCTCGCCTCCTGCTACGGCGGGGCGATCCTCGGCGTGGGGGTCTACTTCGTCTTCCGTGCCGAGAGCACGAGCGCCGGGACGGATGTGCTGGGACGGATCATCGCTAAGGGGCGAAATATCAAGCTCGGCACCTGCATCATCATCATCGACTCGATCGTGGTCGTCTTCGGACTGCTCGTCTTCCGGGACATCAAGGTGCCGCTCTACTCGTGGCTCACCATATTTATATACGGTCGGGTGGTCGAGTTTCTCTCGCCGGAGAACCCCAAGAAGGCGGTCTTCATCGTCTCCTCTCAGGTGGAGCCGATCCGTCAGTGTCTATCTGCCCTCGGCGTACGGGGATCGATCCTCCACGGCCGGGGCATGTACGAGAGCGTGGAGCGCGAGGTGCTCTTCATCGTCGCTGAGCGGAAGACACTCCGCCGCATACGTAGCGAAGTCAGAGCCTTGGACCCCAAGGCCTTTATCTCCACCATGGATGCCGGCGAGGATCCACTGCCGATCCCTAAGGCTCCTCATCAGTAATCTCTTATGTCTAAGCTAAGTCCGGAAATGTGTACCGTCCCCGTGGACGGCGAGTATGATCCCTCGGTGATGCGCTTCCTCCACATACGCACCCACCTGCGTGAGGAGCTGTCCACCGGCAAGTATCCCTATCGGGTCGATATCACCTGGCCCTACGATGGGGACGAGAAGGGGCTCCCCGATCTTGAGACCGCCGATGCGATGAAGGGCTTCCGCGAGCGGGTGATCGACGAAACGCTCGAGCGGGATAAGCTTGCCCTACTCGCCTACGAGGTGGTGGGCGAGGACCGCTGCCTCTGGTGCATCTACACGCGGAATATCCCAGCCTTCCAGGAGATGCTCAACGAAGCCTCCTCAGAGCTGCCGGACTACCCGCTGGAGATCTATGCCGAGGAGGATCGGGAGGGACTCGCTTTCGGCGAGGTGGAACCGCTGATTGCGGCCGAGTAGCCTACCCGTAAACGCAAAGCGGGGACGCACTTCAGATAGAAGTGCGTCCCCGCTCTATATCGGACTTCGTCGAGGGAAGATGAAAGAAAACTCAATTTTCCCTCAAGAATAGCTACCATAAATATGTAAGGTACCGAGATTATACATATCTTTGCTTCGTCAACCAATCAAAGTAAGTAACGCAATGGAGACAGACAGCAGAGAGCGCACCCCGGTAGTCGACGTCCGGGAGCTGCACAAGACATATCCGGGAGCTCAGCCGCTCCACGTCCTCAAGGGCGTCTCCCTCCGGGTCGAGGAGGGAGAGATGGTGTCTCTGATGGGAGCGAGTGGCTCCGGCAAGAGTACCCTACTCAATGTCCTCGGCATCCTCGACACCTACGACGCCGGCTCATACTACCTGGATGGGCAGCTGATCACCCGTCCGGGGGAGAACGAAGCGGCGGAGCTGCGGGGGCATAAGATCGGATTTGTCTTCCAGTCCTTCAACCTCATCTCCTTCAAGACCGCGCTGGAGAATGTCGCCCTGCCGCTCTACTACCAGGGTGTCAGCACCCGCAAGCGGATGAAGCTCGCCGAGGAGTATCTCGATCGCGTGGGACTGCTCCCCTGGAAGGATCACCTGCCTAACGAGATGTCCGGCGGACAGAAGCAGCGCGTCTCCATCGCCCGAGCCCTCATCACCCGCCCCCGCCTGCTCCTCGCCGATGAGCCGACCGGCGCACTCGACAGCACCACGGCAGATGACGTGATGCGGCTCCTCAGGGAGATCAATGAGGAGGATCATATGACCGAGCTCATCGTCACCCACGCCAAGGAGGTGGCAGAGCTGACCGACAGGATCATTCACATCAAGGACGGCCTCATCACCGACGAGCCATGAAAGAGCTATTTGCCGAGATCCTCGCCTCCATGCGGACGAGCAAGCTCCGCACCTTCCTTACCTCCTTCACCATCGCCTGGGGGATCATCATCCTCGTCGTGCTTCTGGGGATCGGGACCGGCATCCGCAATGGTGCCACCCGCATGTCCGAGGACATGGGGATGAGCCACTTCGGTACCCAGGTCATCCTCCAGGAGACCGACCTGCCCTATGCGGGGTACCAGAAGGGACGGAAGCCCAAGCTGACCGCCGAGCAGATCGACCGCCTGAGGAACACCTTTGCCGATGACCTCTACGGCATCGATCCTGCCCCTGGCTTCTCCTTCCTCACCTTCACCACCGACTTCGGCTCCGTCGGCACCCAACTGGGTACCGCCACACCGCTGAGTGAGCGCTTCCGCACCCTCCGCGTGATACAGGGACGCACTTTCTCCCCCCGCGAGCTGGCTACGGGTGAGCGGGTGGCACTGCTCTGCAAGAGTACCATCTCGAAGCTCTTCGAGGCCGGCACCGACCCGATCGGGCAGGTGATCACTGCCGGAGGCGTCAGCTACCGAATCATCGGCGTGACGGAGGATGTCAATCCCTTCTTCGCCATAACCGAGATACCCCTCACCACCTACCAGGGACTCTACCCCAATCAGATGATCGAGGTGAGCAACCTCAAGCTCTACCCAAAAGGGTCCAAGGCAGAAGAGATGAAGAACTTTGAGGAGCGCTTTAAGGGCGAGTTGTCGAGTATGCTGAAGTTTGACCCCAACGATGCCTACGTCTTCCGACTCCAGAGCTCCACGGATGTGAAAAACTCGATGGACAAGGCCTTCAATGGTCTTGATATGCTCCTCTGGATCATGGGGCTCGGCAGCCTCGCCGTCGGCTCCATTGGCGTCTCCACCATCATGACCGTCACCGTGCGGGAGCGGATGCGGGAGATCGGCATCCGCAAGGCCCTCGGCGCCCGACCGAGAGACATACTCAAGATGATCCTCGGCGAGAGCATCGCCCTCTCCGTCGTCTCCGGTCTCGTCGGGTTGCTCCTCGGCGCCGGCATCGTCCGGCTCATCGGCTACTCTGCCGAGCACGATAGCTGGGCGATCCAAGAGGTGGGTGGCGGAAATGGGACCGAGGCAGCCTACTACCACATCGTCAGCGACCCGAGTGTCAACCTCAGCATCGCCATCGGAGCGCTGATCGTACTGGTGATCGTCGGCATCATCGCCGGCATCCGCCCGGCACGCCACGCCCTCCACGTCCCTGCCGTCATCGCCATGAGAGATAAGTAAGACTATGAGTAAGCTATTCTCCACAGAGCTCTGGAGCGAGGTCTTCTACTCGCTGAGACGCAACCGCCGCCGCACCCTCGTCACCTCGCTGGGGGTCTTCTTCGGGATGTTTTTCTTCGTCCTCCTCGACGGGCTGGGCACCGGCATCGGCAACAGCATCAACGAGGGTTTCTCCACCCTCTCCAAGCGTATGGTCGCAGTCTTTGGGAGTCGTACCACCAAGCCCTACCAGGGCTATAAGGCCAATCGCTACATCAAGCTCACCTACCGGGACTACCTCTGGATGAGCGACCATGCCAAGAGCCTCGATAAGGCAGGCTGCTTCCTCGGCTTCAATAAGGAAAACATGTGGTCGGACTCCCAGATCACTGCCAACGGCAAGTCGGCAAAGGACTTTGTCGTCGGCGTCACCCCGGAGTACCCCTACGACATCCGCCCGGTGATCGTCACTCATGGGCGCTATATGACTCGCGAGGAGATCAAGCGGGGTGACCCGGTCTGCGTCATGGGACTGAGAACGACAGAGAACTTCTTTGACAAGCCGGAGGATGCGGTAGGGAAGTACCTCTCCGTCGGAGGGGTTGCCTTCCGTATCGTTGGGGTTATCGAAACTATGACCGACAACTTCAATCTTGGATATAATGCCAAGTGGTGTGTTGAGGTGCCAATAGACTTTGCCGTCGGTGGCAATCTAGACCGGGAGGTGATGATCTCCGGACTGCTTAAGGAGGGCAGCTCAGCCGACGACCTCCGGAGCGAACTCAGTGGCTACATCGCTCGCGCCCACCACGTGGATCCGACCGACACCGGCGCGCTCGGGATGGTGGACGTCGAGTCACAGCTCCGGATCTTTGACCTAATGGCCAACCTCCTGAATGCCCTCGTATGGATCATCGGTCTCGGCACCCTCCTCACCGGCGTCATCTCGGTCAGCAACATCCTCCTCGTGACCGTCAAGGAGCGGCAGCGGGAGATCGGTGTCCGCCGCGCCCTCGGAGCCAAGCCGATCGACATTGTGATCCAGTTTATGCTCGAGTCGATGGCGATGATCCTCGTCGCCGGGCTCCTCGGGCTGCTTGTCGGACTGCTCCTTCTCCTCGGTATCGGCGCCCTCGCAGAGAGTGGCGGTAAGCTCAGCGACTTCATCCTACGACCCTATCCGACGCCGGGGATCCTCCTCTTCTCCCTCATCATCATGATCCTTGCCGGTGCCTTTGCCGGACTGCTGCCGGTGCAGAAGGCTCTCGGCATCAAGGCGATCGACGCCATACGGGACGAGTAATCCCCTTTTCCTGATAGACAAAAAACAATAACTACCAATCATATCTCCATTATGATCCAAGATCCATCACAGTCCGGCACCGTCCCGGTGCAGAAGAAGCGCGCGAAGAAGTGGCCCAAGATCCTCCTCTGGGTCCTCCTCGGTCTCGCCATCATCGGCGTCATCGCCACCGCGATCGTCAAGTCGCAGGGTAAGACGAAGGAGCTCTACGAGGAGGTCACCCCGACCGCCAATGACTCGATCGTCAAGTCGACCGTCCTCACCGGCTCCATCGAGCCGCGCGACGAGATCCTCGTGAAGCCCAATATGAACGGCATCATCGCCGAGCTCAATCACCTCCCCGGCGACTTCGTCCAGGAGGGCGAGCTGATCGCCAAGATCCAGATGGTCCCCGATGTCGCCATGGTCCAGAGTGCCGCCTCTCGCGTCGATGCCGCCCGCGTCGACCTGAAGCGCACCGAGGAGGTCTACAAGCGCGACAAGTCCCTCTACGACCAGCAGATCCTCGCCAAGGAGGCCTACGAGACCTCGCTCGCCAACTACCGCCGCGCCAAGATCGAGTACAGCTCCGCCGTCGAGCAGCTCGACCTCACCCGCACCGGCTCCTCCGCCTCCACCTCCAAGCGGAATAACACCCTCGTCTTTGCCACCGTCACCGGGACGATCCTCGAGCAGCCGGTCAAGGTCGGCTCACGCGTCACGATGGCGAACAACTTCAGCGAGGGTACCACCGTCGTCAGCATCGCCGACCTTACCGACCTCCTCTTCATCGGTAATGTCAATGAGAGCGATGTCAATAACGTCACCGTCGGCTCCCCCGTCACGATCCACGTCGGGGCGCTTAAGGACAAGACCTACCACGCTGTCGTGGAGTACGTCTCCCCCAAGGGCAAGGACACCAGCGGGACGATCCTCTTCGAGGTGAAGGCGGCGATCTCGGGCGACGATCTCTCGGCACTTAAGGCTGGTTTCTCCAGCAATGCCGAGGTAGAGATGGCGCACAAGACCGGCGTCCTCACGATCCCCGAGGCGACCGTCACCTACGAGGGCGACAAGAGCTTCGTCTTCGTCAAGGGCAGCAAGGGGGAGTATGAGAAGAAGGAGGTGACCCTCGGTCTCTCCGACGGCATCAAGGTGGAGGTACTCTCCGGACTCACCGGTGACGAGACGCTCCGCGGTAATCTCATGAAGAAGAACTAATCCGCCATGATCGCTCACAGACTTTTCATCCCCACCCTTCTCCTCCCGCTCCTCGCCCTCACGGCTACGGCGCAGGTGCCGGAGGCGGAGCCTACCCTCAGCGGCGAGATGACCCTCTCGCAGTGCATCACCTACGCTCAGAGGCACAGCCCCGACCTGATCCCCGCCCGGGTGCAGATGGAGCAGCTCGAGGTGCAGGAGGAGTCCGCAAGGATGAACTTCCTCCCCGACCTCAATGCCGGCGTGGGGCAAAACTTCTCCTTTGGCTACACCCAGGGACACGACAAAGTGCTGAGGAAGAATAACGGCTCCTCCACCGGGCTCAATGTCTCCACATCGCTCTCCCTCTTTGAGGGCGGAGCCCGCTGGTGGGCGCTTAAGAGCAGCCAAGAGGCGCTCGAGAGCAAGGACTACATCCTCGACGAGGTGGAGGACCGGATCGCCCTCACCGTCGCCTCCAGCTACGTCGGCGTCCTCCTCGCTCAGCAGATCGTCGAGGTGGCGGAGGAGAATCTCTCCCTCTCCCTTATGCAGCAGAAGCGGGTCGATGCTCAGGTGGCAGCGGGCAAGCTCGCCCCCTCGGAGCAGCTCAAGATGCGTACTCAGGTGGGGCAGGATCGCCTGGCGCTCAATGAGGCAAAGTCCGACCTAGACCGTGCCATGCGCGTCCTCCGCCTCGATATGGGCATCACGGAGGAGGGTGAGACATTTACCGTGCCTCAGGAGGATCCCGAGAGCGTAATCGCCCGGCTGGAGAGAGAGACACCCTATCGTGCGGCACCGGAGTGGACCAATCCCTCCCACCGCCTCGCTCAGCTACGGTACGACCTCTCCTCCTACGACGTCAAGCGCGCCAAGGCTGGCTATATGCCCCGCCTAAGCCTCTCCGGCGGCTACTCCAATGGCTACTTCCACTACTTCGGTGACGAGGTCATCAATCAGTCCTTCAGCGACCAGCTCAAGTCAAATGGTCAGTACACCATCGGACTCTCGCTCTCCATCCCGATCTTCAATCGCGGTCAGGTCCGCGCCTCCGTCCGTCAGGCGGAGCTGCAGCGGGAGAGCGCCCTCGGACAGCTCATCCAGCAGCAGTTTAGCGAGCAGCGAAATATCACTCTCGCCACCGCTGATCTCCGCAAGGCGGAGGAGTCCTACCGCCTCTCCAAGGACAATGTAGAAGTGGCGCAGGAGTCCCTCGATATGACCGAGAAGGAGTACAACGCCGGTCGCATCACCGCCTACGAGTGGGAGCAGTCCAAGAATAAGCTCATCGGAGCCAAGTCGCAGTATCTCCAGAGCGTCTACACCCGCCTCCTCCGCTCGATCAACCTCACCTACTACCTCACCGGCACTCTACCCCGATAACTCTTTTATTTCATACCAAACACTATGCGCACCCTCAGATACCTACTTGCCTCCCTCGCCCTACTCGCCGGCTTTGTCGCCGCAGAGGCTCAGGAGCCCGGCCAGGTGCCGGATAAGACCATCACCCTCGACTACTGCCCCACCGACATAACCGCCTCCACTGGCTTCGAGGTGGTGCTCCGTCCCGGCACGGAGAATAAGGTGGACCTCTACGTCGACAACCTCGACAAGGTCAAGTGCACCACCGATGCCTCGAAGAAGTCGCTCCGGATCTCGATGAAGCCCTCCTTTGGGATCATCAAAGACGACGACCACACCTACCTCGCCGTCGTCACCCTCACCGATCTCAATGGTCTCACCGCCCTGAAGGCGGAGACCGGCGCTGAGCTACATATAGACAAGAACTACCGCCCCACCAAGATCGCCCGGCTGGAGCTGAAGTGCTTCACCGGCGGCGAACTGCTCTTCACCGGTGATGCACGAGAAGTGATCGCCACTGCTGCCACCGGGGGCGAGCTCTACCTCTCCGGTAAGCATAGGACACTGAAGCTCAAGTCCAAGACCGGGAGCGGAATCGAGTACACCGGCTCCTTCCACCTCGCAGACATGCATGCCGGTACCGGGGGCGAGATCACCCTAACCGGCACCGGCGACACCGTCAGCATCTCCGTCTCCTCAGGTGGCGAGGTGGATGGGAGTGATCTCACGGTGAAGGGCGGCACCCTCGATGCCGATCTCTCCTCCGAGATCACCATTCGCTGCACCGACCGCCGCAACATCACCTGCGACGGCAAGGGCGACATCGAGATCATCATCGCCAAGTAATAGCCCCGACCTCTGACAGAGTCCTAATGGCGGGCGGGTGTGCCAAGAGTCCTCTCCCGGCACACCCGCCCGCTATTAGCTATGTCCTGGGGAGTTCACTCTTATGGATAAGCGTCGGCTCATCCTTTACCGGTAAAAGAATTTACTCCTAAGACTGATGGTGATGGGCGAGCCGACTGACGCTCTTTTGCGGAGCTTCGGATCCGTTCACTTGACCTCGTATGCAGCCCCTCACCATTACCGCTGCTGCATAAAGCGATCCTCACGCAGCTGCTCCAGCCGCTTGCGAGCATAGAGGACCCTCGGGGAGGGCTTTCGCCCCGGGTCACTGCGGAGCTCAAGGTAGGTCTCCAGAGCCTTCATCTCGGCAGCGGTATCTCCCAGCTCCCTGTACGTCAGAGACTGCCTGTAGGGGATGTCCGGCAGGTCGGGGGCGAGGCGGCCGAGATCTCTGAGATGGCGGAGCGAGGAGCGGTAAGCCCCTCGGAGGAAGTCCGTCTCTGCCATCAGGTCGTGGTAGCTTTTGAGTACCTGGATCCGCAGCGGGGTCCGCTCCATGAGGGAGTCCACCTTGGCGAGGTAGAGGGCTGCATCAGCGGGTTTCTTCTGCTCTATATAGACGCCTGCGAGGTCAATCATCGGGAAGGGATTGGCCTCCTCGGAGATCTTTATCGCCTCCTCCAGCACCGGGATCGCCTGCTCGAGGGAGTCCTGCTGCATGAGCGACTGACCGTGGTAGTAGACCGTATTCATACTCCTATCCCCGGCATGGTAGAGGATGTCGAAGTCAGCATAAGCATCCCGGTAATAGCCTGCAGCGTAATTCACTGCTGCACGACGCTGTCTTACGGGGCGATTGTCGGGATACTCATAGAGAAAGCTATTCATCATCGTCAGACCGAGGAAGCCCACCCCCTTCTCCTCATAGAGGTCGGAGAGGCGGAGGACATTGACGATATTATACGGGGAGAGCTGCTTGATCTCCTCACGGACAGTGATGGCGGAGTCCGGCAGCTGCATGCTCTCGTAGATCCCCGCCAGAAGTTGCTTGTCGATCACGGAGCCCTCATCCTTCGCCAGCGGCAGGATCAGTGCCTTCGCCTCCTCGTATCGGGCAAAGGAGGTGAGGACACGGGTCTCCTGCCGGAGCATCACGGGGCTCATGAGGCTGTCGGGGTAGCTCTCCAGCAGCTCCAGAGCACGGTAGTACAGCCCCTCATCGATCAGCCGCTGCACCTCCGACTCGGTTACGTCATCCTGGGCGACCAAGCCGAGAGGAGAGAGCAGCAGACCGAGGAGTAAGGCAAGGCGGTATCGGCTCATCTCTCGATCGGATTGTAGGGCAGATCCAGCATCGGATCACCTCCAAACTTCGCAGACACGCCGAGCGCCTTCATTGTCGCCTCAGTATTGGCATACAGTGAGCGGACCAGCTTCTGCAGCTGCTCCTTAGTGGTCACCTTCTGGTCCCACTGCCACTCGAGCATTTTCGGCTCTCCATTCATACGAAATCCGATGCAGGTGTAGTGGTAGTCGTCCTCTCCATCGTACAGCTCCAGAATCAGACCCGGGAGTCCTCCCAGCTTGTAAGGACCATAGGGATAGGGCAGGTCCGGAGCAAACCATGCCGTCCAGTGCCGTCCGCCGAAGTCGCAGGTGGCCACCTGACACTCCTTCCCTGCGACCTCCCGCTTCTCCGTCCCCAGCTGCCAGTCGAGGCGGGGGCGCTTCTCAGTATAGCGCATCACAGGTGCCCTCAATGGGAGGCGGTAGTCGACTGTGACCTCATCAGCGGAGGGCAGACCGGTGTATACGACGATCGGGAGGACGTCCTCATTCGTATTGAGGAGCACACTGCCATCCTCGCTCTTGAGATCCAGATCGCACATAATCCGCGAGTACTGCTTGCTCATCTTCTTCCCTATCTCGAGCCACACCTCATCGGTCACGAGGGTGGCGGTGTCTGAGGGGTCAAAGTGGTAGGTCATCCTGTACACTGCCGTCAGCTGCACCCTGTCGATGCTGTCGCCATCCGTGACAGGGCGGCAAAAGGTGGCTATCTGTCCCGATGCCGGCAGGACGATGACTAAGGCGAGGACAAGGGACGTAAAGAGGGTAAGTAATGGTTTCATATCGTATGTGTGGTGGTAAAGTAAAAGCTCAGAAGGAGAAGCGAGTCCGCACCATAATGGTACGGGGTCGCAGTGGGTAGCGTGAGATCAACTGACCGAAGTCAGTGTAGGTAATGGCGGAGTAGTCTGTCGCTCCGAGGAGGTTTTGTCCCACGAGAGCAATGCGCCACTTCTCCGATGAGAGGTAGGCAAGCTCTCCCCCGAGGAGCAGGCTCTCGCCCCGTCCGGAGTCGTGTCGGAGGAGAGAGTGCTGCCCATCCGCACTGAGATAGAGACCGGGGACGATGGTCCAGCCGACCTTCAGCTGCTGACGGAGGCGGAGGGATCGGTAGTCGGAGGACTCCCCATAGTCGGTCTGAGAGAGCTGTGGGCTGACTCCATACTCCAGCGTTAGACCCTTAGCCGGCGCTATGCTTACACGGAGGTTCGCTTGCAGCAACCGGCTATCGTAGGGCATCCGTTCGCCACGGCTCATCACCTCCGTGCTCATCCGGTCCAGCGACAGGTCGAGGATGGCAGCAAGACTCTTCCACCCAAAGCCCTTGGAGATCTGCAGGTCTGCACCCAGGTCACTCCACCGGTGAGGAGCAAGGCAGGGGCGGATAAGGGTAGCCTGGTCGGTCACCCGCACATCATCGAGGTAGTCAGACCATACCGTCGCCTGCCTTCCCCTCACAAAGATCGAGAGCAGGCGGAAGACATCCGAGTAGGTGACCCGCGTATGAGAGGAGAGCGTATGATCTACATAGGGAGACACCTCCTTGGTATCTCGGATCGTGCGGTAGTCCATATACAGCGTGCCGGGGAAGAGGTACTCCGATCTCGAGGGACGATGGCTGTAGGTCGATCCTCCGTCTATGGTCCACCGATAGTTAGGCTTCCACTCCATATACCCCGAGGGGAGGACAAACCAGCGTCCCGACCCTCTCTGCCCAAGGTAGCCTGCCGGTAGAGAGAGGCGTGCGAAGAGCTTCCGCCCCTTGTACTCCAGTCGCTGACCTAAGCTGATCTCCGTCGTGGGGAGGTCGAGTAGGAGGGGCTCACGGAACCTGTCCAGCCTATAGTCGATGGAAAGCTCAGGACGATATCGCCAGTGGTCTGCAGGCTTGATGTCTATGAGAGCGAAGCCGAGATACCCGCTCAGCTGCTGTCTCTCCAGTCGCTGAGCAATAGGCTCGACAGCTGAGGGGATCGCCTCATACTTGTCCTGAGACTGACGATATCCAAGGTCAAGCCGTAGCTCGTAGGGCAGCCGCACCTGTGATCGGACGAGGCGGAGGCGATTGCTGACCGCACCGACTCTAAAGTGTGACACCCGCTCCGTGGTCTGCTCGTCAGCCGCCACGATGCTGCCAGGCTCATGCAGATCCATAAGCGAGAGCTCCAGATGATCACTTAGGTAGGTGGAGCGCTTATTGAGCTCATAGTCGCCTGCGACCATCGCCTCGTGACGTCGCTCCCGAAGCTGCGTTATCTCGGATAGAACGAGCGGAGGATCGACATATGAGGTCACCCGATCGCTCCGCTTGCGGAGGAGGTTGTAGGTATAGTGAGATCGGATCTTCAGCTCCACACTATCCCGGGGGATGATAGCACTGCTCTGCGAGAGGTAGGCTGTAGTATTATCGAGGTAGCTCTCCTCGGGGAGATCCCCGGGAGGTGAGTAGGTGCCGGATACTATGGGATATACCACATCAGACTGTCGCGTACCGAAGACGAGAGGATCTGCATCCGGGTGACCGGTGTTGTCGAAGTATCCGAGGAGTAGGTGCTGTCGCTTCTTCGTGAAGTGGTGAGCCGCCAGCTTGTCCCGACTGCGCAGCCCCTTACCATAACCGCCGGAAAGATCGACGGCAGTGCTCCACACGCCCTTGGCATGACCGGAGAGCTTGAGATTGACGGCGACCTCCTCTGAGTGCTGCTTATCCTGAAGCGCACGGATCTTCTCGAAGGACTGAAGGATCTCGATGGCAGAGATATCCCTCGGTGTCACATTCTCCGTGATCAGACCATATCCTCCCTGCGTCAGATCCACGCCCTCGATCATTACCGTGGTGATCGACTTGCCGAGATACTCCAGCATACCACCTTTCTTTACTCTCATCCCGGGTACTCTGGCGAGGACATCCGCAATCACCTCATCGTGATCTCCGGTAAGCTTAGAGACCACATAGCTGAGCGTATCACCCTGACGGTAGACCGTGGGGGCGGTCACCAGCACTTCGCGAAGATTCGTGGCTCTTGGTCTGAGTCGGAAGTTTTCCCGGCGAGAGCTATTCTCCACAAGCCTTAACTGTCGCTCAGTGTCCATCCGGTAAGCTGCGAGAAGGAGCTGCGGGAGGGACGATTGTGGTCTCAGCTCATAGAGACCGTCCGACCCCGTCATCGCAAAGGCAATGACGGTGCTGTCTCGTGGACTCATCGCCACCACCGTCACTCCGTCTGCATCCGTATCACCCTCCACCTCCACTCGACCGCCGATGACCGACTGCGACCACAGCGGCAGGGACAGCAGGGATAGCACCACCGTCATACAGAGACTCTTGACTTTAGGTAGCAGGATCATGGGACAATATTACAAAAAAAAACCACTACCAAGTCTCTCGACTCGATAGCGGTACGATGGTGGACCCTGTAGGATTCGAACCTACGACCCTCTGTTTGTAAGACAGACGCTCTAAACCAACTGAGCTAAGGATCCGGTAATGGAATATTTATGAAAAGCAGTGGACCCTGTAGGATTCGAACCTACGACCCTCTGTTTGTAAGACAGACGCTCTAAACCAACTGAGCTAAGGATCCGAGTGCACCCGACCGGCTCCTCTCCAGCCGAATGCTCCGCAAAGGTACGAAATTTTATCGATCTTGCAACCCCCCACCCCGCTTAGACCCCACGGAGACCATCCAGAGCTCTGGCTAATTCGTACCGCAAAGATACCACCTCGACCACCACACTATATCTCCTTGCGTCTCGACCTGTCTCCTAAGTGCAACTCGAGACACAATTAGTCAGCAGGGTGAGCGTAAGAGACACTTCAGCTATTCTCCCGGCACAGTCTTAAGGCACTTGGGGAGCTCGCACTCTCTTAAGATCACCGTCACCCGAGAGCGCCTCGTCGTCTCCCTCGCCACGTAATCCATTACCGCCTCATGAGAGAGTGTGCAGGGGTGACGCATTTGAGTGGTACAGAAACCATTCAACTCATTGTAAAGAGTGGTGAACGAAGCACCCCGACAGGGGTGCCCGCTTTTTAGACCCGGGTCGAGGGGCGTAGCCCCGACGACCCGGGGGTCAGGCGTTGCTAGCGATCCCGCGACCCCGCTAGGGTGTCGCACTGATTGACTGACTGGTATGTGCGACACCCTGGCGGGGTCGTATACCTTGAATGCGTCATCGTTTCCCGGGGTCTTCGGCACTTCGTGCCTCGACACCCGGTCTAAAAAGCGATGATCCCTCCGGGGCTTCGCCCCTGCGGGATCGGCAGGCGGTAGCAGCAGGGCTGGGATCAGTCGACAGGATTGCACAGCGACAGGGATTATCACTTCTTTGCTTTAAGGCTCAAATGCGTCACCACTGAAAGAGTGTGTGTACATTCCATACAGAATGGAGAAAAGTGGTACATTAGCAGGCAGATAGCTTTTGACCAATACAGAAGCACCTCTTATCATATCACTTATGACCATGAAGAAATCACTTATCCTCGTGCTCTCGGTGGCTCTTCTCGCCTCCCTGTCAGCCCTCTCCTTCGCCTGCACCACAGCAGTCTTCTCCGGCAAGTCGACCCTGACCGGTCGCCCGATGCTCTGGAAGGTGCGAGACACCGACTTTTACCACAACTATGTCTCCCGCCATCAGTCCCCCAAGGGCTGGTGGTACATCGGCATCTCCAATGTCGAGGACAAGGAGGGCGAGCAGATCTGGAGCGGTCACAACGAGCGGGGCTTCGGGATCATGAATAGTGCTTCCTTCAATGTCAATAAGGGCGACCCCGCCTCCATCGCCGACCGGGAGGGCTACGTGATGCGCCGGGCCCTGGAGGAGTGCGAGACGCTCAAGGACTTCGAGCAGCTGCTCGACGCTATGGTCAAGCCGATGGGCTTGGCGACTCACTTCGGCGTCATCGATGCCGAGGGCGGTGCGGCGATCTATGAGGTGAATAACTACACCTGGACGAAGGAGGATGCCAATACCGCACCCGGAGGATACATCGTCCGCTCCAACTACTCCGAGACGGGCGAGAAAGATCGCGGTCTGGGCTACGTGCGCGCTTGCGCTGCTCGTGAGCTGCTCTCCGAGCTAGACGGCCCGGTGACGATCGGCTACATCACCAACTCACTCTCCCGCTCCCTCTATAACGCTCAGCTGGGGATCGACTACGGGACCGAGTACCTGAAGAGAAACAGCTTCGCCAAGGGCTTCATCCTCACCGATGACCTGATGGCTCGCTACGACTCCGCCTCCGTCACCATCACGGAGGGTGTCGCTCCCAGCGAGGATCCTGCCGACGCCGTCTCCTGGATACAGGTGGCACAGCCATACATCTGCCCGCTGGTACCGATCTGGGCATGGGCCGAAGTGCCTGCCGAGCTTGCCCTTCCGCAGAAGGATGCGCCCGGGGCTACGATTGCCGAGCTGGTGCTGGAGATTAAGGGGGAGCTCTTCCCCCTCCACACTGTGGAGCAGACCCGCTACCTCTACCTGCCGGTGATCATCAGCAAGGATGGCACCGGACTGATGCAGCGGATCCAGGCCCTGGAGCAAGAGGCTCTGCCCACCATCCACGACGCTCGGAGCCGTGAGCAGCGCACGGCACTCACATCAGCCTACCTGGAGCACTGTATGGTCCTCCTTCGCTCCGCCGCCGGTACTCAGGACAGGACCGTCACCCACTGATCTGCGAGAGCGACAAACACCTCCACCGAGACCCTCAAGTAGCTTATCATTTCCGTACCTCAGCAGCAGGATCGGTAAGCAAATCGTGTCTCAAGCCCTTGGTTTAAGAAAAAATCAAATGGGCTCCCCTTTGCGGCTACGCTTTTTATTACTATCTTTGACCAGTCAAGGGAAATCTTAATAGTATTATGACGGCAGAAGAATTCAAGAACAGATTTAACTCCACATCGAAAAGCCTTCGATACAAGAGGAGGATCATCGAGCACATCATCGACGAGGGCCCGGAGACTCTCCCCATACTCTCCAGGAAGCTGGAGCTGAGTGTGCCTACGACGAGTAAGTATGTCAATGAGATGATCGACGGAGGCCTGATGCGGAGCTACGGCAAGCTGGAGACCTCCGGCGGACGACACCCCTTCCTCTTCGGACTGGATCCCACCAACGTCTACTTCCTCGGCGTGGACTTCACCCAGGGGAAGATGCACATGATGATGATGGACTTCTGTGGCGATCAGGTACAGGAGGTGATGGATATCCCCTTCAAGTTTGAGAACACCCCCGAGTGCCTCGAGTCGATCTGCCAGCGGATCGACCACTACATCGATCACGAGAGTACAGTCAAGCGCAAGGACCTCGTCTCCATTGGACTCAACCTCTTCGGTCGGATCAATCCAGAGACAGGGAGCAGCTACACGTACTTCAATTTCAGCGAGAGACCACTCGGTGAGATCCTGACGGAGCGCTTCCGGATCCCGGTCTGGGTCGACAACGACTCCCGCGCAAGCGCCTACGGAGAGTATATGACTCACATCCGCGAGGAGGGGCGGAATATCCTTTACATCAATGTCACCTGGGGTCTCGGGCTCGGTATCATCATCGACGGCAAGCCCTACGCCGGCAAGTCCGGCTTCAGCGGTGAGCTCGGGCATATCCATGCCTTTGAGAACGAGGTGCTCTGCCACTGCGGGAAGAAGGGCTGCCTCGAGACGGAGGCGAGCGGAAGCGCTATGTACCGGAAGTTTCAGGAGCGGATCGCTCAGGGAGACACCTCCACCCTCACCTCACCGGACGGCCCCTTCGGCATCACCAATCCTGAGGACGTCACTCTGGATCTGCTGATCGACGCGACCCAGAGAGAGGACATCCTCTGCATCGACATCCTCGAGGAGATCGGCAATAACCTCGGCATGCACATTGCTGGACTGATCAATCTCTACAATCCCGACTTCGTCATCATCGGCGGTCAGCTCGCCAATACGGGAGACTACTTCATGCAGCCGCTCAAGACGGCGATCCGCAAGTACTCGCTCAATATGGTGAGCCAGGACACCAAGCTGCGCCGCTCGCTGCTGATGCGCTACGCCGGTGTGGTGGGCGCTTGCATGCTGGCCCGCAAGAAGTCGATCGAGCACCTCACCGACAGCGAGGAGGAAGAGGCCTAAGTCCCCAGCCTGCAGAGAGCACATACAGAGGACCGGGTCTCCGGTCTCTACATAAAGGAGGAAGAGCTGCATGAGCATGCTCTTCTTCCTTTTTTAGTCCCCTCTGCACCGGCATCGGTGTGGGAAAAATCTATTACCGGTATTAGTGACGACTATTACCGGTATTAGTTGTCTCTATTATCGGTAATAGTTCGCAGCTTACTCACTGATCGAAGCCACCGACGACAAGAGGGTTCCAATAACTCTAAGAATCAGCCCATTACAGCCAAATTCGGACATCAAGATCTGCAACACTGCGACACTGAACGCTCGGGAGGACAGAACGGAGATGAAGAGTCGGGTTTTTACATATTCTTGGAAAAGGAGTAACTTTACCCTCCGAGACAAGACTATGAGCAAGCTGACGCAATACATCGAGCTGACACTGGGGGAGCAGAGTAAGTTTGCCCTCCCGGGGCTGGGGACGTTCCGTATCGACCGTCTGCCGGCGCGCCTCGACCGAGCCAAGGGGCTGATCTACCCGCCGAGGAAGCAGGTTCGCTTCAATTCGGGCAACGCCGCCGACGACGGCATCCTCCGCCGACTCTACCTATCCGGCGACGGAAGCCCCGAGGAGCAGACGCTTGCTGCCGGGGAGCGTCTTCGGGCCGATATTGCCGAGCTGTCTGAGAGACTGGAGACCGGCGCCCCGGTCACCATCGGACACCTCGGGATGCTGATACGAGATCCGTGGCAGAGCGGTAAGATCACCTTCCGCAGCGATGGCGGGGCGCGGGGATTTGACCTCCCGGCGGTGACGCTGATGATGCGCGATGGAGCGGTCCCGGAGGAGAAGGAGGAGATCCCCCTTTACTCCACTCCAGAGCAGCCGGCGCCACCGGTGGAGCCAATCCCTGACGAACCGGTGCAGACCGAAGAAGTCTCCACGCCGACCGAGACACCGACGCCGCCCATCGAGCCGAGGAATCCCGAGCCACATCACACACAGAGCAAGAGCAAGGCGGTACAGATCATCATCGGCTGCCTGATCGGGCTCGTCCTACTCGGTGGGATCATTCTCCTAATCACTCGAGGCGGTAAGCCCACCTCTCACCCGCAACCCGTCCCCACGGAGCAGACAACGAGAGCAGTGGAGCAGGCGAAGCCGGTCGTCGAGACCCCCGAGGAGCCCGTCGCCAAGCCAGCTGAGCCGAAGCGAGAGACCTACGAGGGACTACCGATCTACCGACAGGGGGAGATCACTCCGCGGCACTACATCATCATCGCCAGTCTGATGACTGACAGGGAGATGGAGAATTACCTCAAGTCGCACAAGCTCCTCGAGACCTTCCCCGACGCCGGCATCCTGATGATGCGTAACGGCCAGCGACGGATCTTCTCCCACGCACTGGAGGACTCGGATCGCGCAGTGGAGCAGATGAGGGAGGTGCGGAAGGAGAGGGAGTACAGTCAGTCCTGGATCTACCTTGATAAATAAATACAGCGTATGAATAGGCAGGTATTAGCGACGATCGCCGTGATACTGGGTCTCCTCGGAGCGCTCTACTACATCTACGAGATGGTGACGGGACCGGCACCCTGGCACGACCACATCTATATGGTGGCACTCTTTGCCCTGATCTCCGTATTCAGCTATCCCAACGCCTGCTATGGCTCCCCCGGCGAGATCCACTCGCTCTACCTGCTCGACCGAGCGTGGCGCGAGGTGGCAGCCGGCTACATCGTCATCGGGGTGCTGCTGGTGGTGAGTCTCATCCTCCACTGCACGCAGTCACTCGACTACCTCCGCGAGGAGCTGGCGTCACTCCTTGTCCTCGCCGCCTTTGCCGGCAGCACCTACTACCGCTACCGCAAGCAGCGCAAGCGCCTCCGGTAACTCCGCTCTCCGATGTGAGGAGAGGCCTCTCCTCTGTTTATTTTACGATACATTTGTAGGTGAATCATCGTACATATGTCGACTAAAATAAAACAACTGCAGAGACAATCGCAGGACACCCCGATCCTCCACAGGGTAACGCATATGAGTGGCACAGAAGCCAATCAACTCATTGTGAAGAGTGGTGAACGATGCACCCCGACAGGGGTGTCCGCTTTTTAGCCCCGGGTCGAGGGGCGTAGCCCCGACGACCCGGGGATCAGACATTGCAAGTAATCCCGCGACCCCGTTAGGGTGTCGCACTGATTGACTGACTGGAATGTGCGACACCCTGGCGGGGTCGTATACCTTAAATGGGTCGTTGTTTCCCGGGGTCTTCAGCACTCCGTGCCTCGACACCCGGTCTAAAAAGCGAAGATCCCTCCGGGGCTTCAGCCCTGCGGGATCGGCAGGCGGGAGCAGCAGGGGAGGGAGTCAGAGCGAGAGTTTCTTGTCTCATTTGCAAGCGGTAGTCCCAGGTGGTCTATGATACCCTACCCGAGCTTTGAGAGACATCCCTCTATCGAGTGGAAACTTCTGAACATCCGCAAGCTGAGAGACAACGATCCGGAAAGCTTCTCAAGGCAGATCAGCAAGCTGAGAGAACTATTGCACAACGATTAGCACAAAAAAAAAGAGCCCCCCGCAAGTACGAAACTTGCGGGGGGCTCTTGTAAAGGCTCCTTAGATCAGAGGTAGCGACCCTCACTGAGACTGTGCTCGGGGGTCTCTCCGAAGGGGAAGTACCAGAGGTCATCCAGTGCCTCCTGCTCGGTGATGCAGGCGGCGTCGCTCAGCTTCTCCACGAGGAGCCTCTCCTCAGGTTTCAGCTTGGAGAGGTCGTGCGTATTGGTCGAGAGATACTCACCGGCGTTGGCAAAGACAACGAAAGGGATCCCCTTCAGGTTGATGTCCACCACATCTGTAGCTCGCTGCTTGGGCGTCATCCCGTAGAAGGGCGAGGGACGGCCATCCTTACCGCTAAACTTGCTTGACCTCGCATGGAGGAGTGTCAGCTGTAGTTCGAAGCGGATCTCTGTTACAGGAAACTCCATAAAGCCCTTCAACCCAATCGGATTGGAGATGCCGGTGTACTTTGCACCGTCGTATAGTGTCTTATCCCAAGGGTTGGTATCGAAGTAGTAGTAATACATGTATTGGCAGTCACCGTCGGTAAATTTCATAGTTGGGTCGCCAAACTTTGTGGGGCGAATGTTGCGGGCGGTGAAGAAGAACTGGTGCCGCTTGTCCTCGCCATTGGTGGCAAATTGCCCCGTGATCTCCTTCCCTTCCTTGTCGTACATCTTGATGATCAGACCATACTGGCGGTTGGCGAGACCAGCTTGATCCTCGGCGATGAAGGTCTGATCAGTCCAGTCCCTCTTGGCCGGATCGATGATCGTGGAGAGGTCTGGAGACTTCACGCCCTCCTTGCCACCCTGGACGATGAAGCGGTCGACTCCCTTGGACGAGATCTGCCACCCCTTGCCGGGGACCTCCTCGAGGATCATCACCTGCTCCCGCGTCAGGTACTTTACGCCCTTCTGCTCAGGCGTGGCGTGCACCTTATTGCCGTGGAAGTGGCAGTCGAAGAGGATCAGCTCGATCTTCTTCGGGTCGTCGTGATTCTTATTCTGTACCTCGTCGACAGGGGTACTGGGCTTGCAAGCTGCGAGACCAAGAGTCAGGAGCAGCAGGGAGATAAGCGTTGTGTAGATAGTTTTCTGCATGATATCAAAAGTGATAGGTCACGGCCAGTCGCACATCCCGACCGAGGTCGTGCGCATAGTACCGCGAGAGATTAGTGTATTCCTTATATTCCTTATTCAGCAGATTGGAGACGGAGAGCGCGATGCTGAGCGACTGCTCTCCGGAGAGCGGGATCATCGTCCCCGCCTCGAGTCCGAGGAGATGGTATGCCGGCGGAGCGTAGGGGATCAGATCCTGATCGGGATCAAATCGCCGCTGCTTGGCCACATACTTATGCGACAGCCCGATCGTGGTCTCCCGCCAGAGGGGGAGCTTCACGTCGATCGTCTGAGTGAGGCGAAATGGGGGGATAATGGGGAGATACCGCCCGGTGGAGCGCTCGTTGCCGAGGACGATGCCCCCCAGCACCCGGTACGAGATTCGGTCGGTGAGCGACCAGCGGACCTCCGCATCCACACCGCGGAGAAAGGCGGAGGTACTTCGGTAGCGGAAGAGCGGATAGACGCCGCTGAGGACCGGGAAGAAGTCTCCCGTCGGAGCCTTGTAGATATACCCTCCGATCCACTGCAGATACCCCTCGATCAATGCGCGAAGGGCGCTCGAGGAGTAATCGATGGCGGCAATCCACTTCAGCGCCCGCTCGCTGCCCATCGTGTCGTCCCCCTTGAGATAGAGCCCCCCGGCCGCATCCAGACCCTCGCTCCAGAGCTCCGCCACATGGGGCGCCCGCCAGGCGCTGCCGAGCTGCGTCGTGAGAGCGAGAGAGGGAAGGAGGTGGTAGTGTGCCGCCGCCATGGCAGTGAGATTGAGGTACCGCCGCTCACCCCCATAGGGTCGCGAGTAGAGGTCGATACCCTCGGCATTGAGGTAAAGGGCATCGATCCGCCCACCCGCCTCAAGAGCCAGCCGCTCAGTCTGATACTTCTGCACCCCGTAGAGCCCGCCCGAGAGGCGTACATAATTGGGGATCAGGGGAACCACTCCCGTGCCGGGCTGATTGTAGTTATTGCTGTAGGTGACCCCGCTCCCCACTTCGCTCGACCAGGAACCGTAGTTCTTCGACCAGGTGAAGTCGCCCTGAGCATTGTCGAGCGTCAGGCTGACGCTCGGGATCGAGGAGCGATCCATACGGCGGAAGTGGTACTCCCGCTGACGGTCGCGCTGGTAGGCGAGACAGAGGGCGAGGGTGCCAAGGTGGTCGCTGTGATACTCCCCCCGCAGGCGGAGGTTGTGATGGACCGACCGGTGACGGGGGAAGGCTATGGAGCGAGAGAAGGGGGCAGTCTCCACCGGGCGTCCCAAGCGGATCCGCTCCTGCAGCTGGTCGATGCTGCCGAGCTGTGCACCGAAGTAGATCCCCTCGTCGTGGTCGCTCAGGTTGTAGAAGAGCTCCACCAGCCCCTTCTCCCCCTTCCACCCGAGATTGAGGTCAAGGTCTCCAGATCGAGAGCCGGTATTATTAAGAAGGTACTTGGCGGTCGATCGATCCCCTGCATTGGCATACGCCGCCTGGAGACGGTAGGCAAAGGAGGGCAAAGTACTCCCGGCGAGCGCGAAGTCAGCCCCGAGGCTGCGACCATTAGAGCCATACTCCGCTCCGACCCGCCCGGTAGTTCGCTCGCCGTAGGGCAGCAGAGGGCTGTCCACGATGATCACCCCGCCGAGGGCATCGCTGCCGTAGCGAACCGACTCTGCCCCCTTGAGAACGGTGATCATACCGGCATGCCCGGCGTGGAGCCGGGTGCCGAAGTCGACATTCCACTGCTGCGCCTCCTGACGCACTCCGTTTCGGATGATCAGGATCCTATTTCCCGAGAGCCCGTGGATCACTGGCACGCCCTCGCCACTACCGGTACCGATGCTGCTTACCCCTTTGATCATCGTCAGCGCATCGGTCAGGTCCTGCCGGATCGTCCGGTGGAGGTCATCGGAAGTGATCACCTCGCCCACCATCGTCCGCTCCTTGGGCGTCCGCTGTGCCACCACCTCGACGGTGCCCAGGAGTTCGCGCGCAGGGTGCATATAAACGGTGGTATCCCTCAGGTTCGCCACCGGGATCACAAAAGGATCATAGCCGACGAAGCTGCCGACGAGCCGATCCCCCCTTTGCCCCGCATCCGTCGGGACAAGGGCAAGACCTGAGCCATCCGTGAGATAGGTGTGACGACCCAACCGGAGGATCACGCCCGGCAGAGGCTGTCTGTCCTCGGCATCGAGGACGGTGACCCGCCACGACTGAGCCGCCGCCGACAGGGTCATGAGCGTGAGCAGTGTCCCCAGGAGGGTACACCTCACGCCGTCATATAATAAGTGTGTCATTGGATTTCTCTCTACAGTGCAACAAAGCCGACCGCTCGGGAGAGCGACCGACGCCAAGCGTTACAGTAGAGAGAAAGGAGGAGCGCGGAGAGCCGGAAGAGTGACAGAGACCGAGCTAAGTGTCCGAGTCGGAGCCACGCAATGCTCCACAGCAGGGGTCTGAGGTGCAGTGATCTCAGGAGTCCCCTCACCCTCGTCAAATGTCTCGGAGAGGAAGTGGACGAAGAGACAGCCGGTGGCACTCGTCGCCGAGGTGTCGCAGAGACCGCTGACGTGATCGACCGACGAGAGGTGGACCGGCAGCGTCACCGCCACCGAGCCAAAGACTGCCAGCAGCACGCCGGCCAGCACCCTTATGAGCTGCTCTCTCTTCATTTCTCCGCAAAGATATAGAAAAACAGCCCAACATTCCTCCATCTATCTAAACTATTTGGGCATGGCGCATCTGAGCTAATTCCCACTTTTCATCAGAAAGAAGCAGAAAAAGACATCAAGAGACTCTGTGAGACATTTGCTCCGTACGCAGGTGGTATTTTTGCACCACAAAAGCTTCTGAAAAAGTCAGACGCCAACCTACTGCCGGAGTGAGGACATACCTCTCCTGGACCACCATCCTACATCGGTATTTCGGGCTCTGGGAGGCGCACTATCGGGTGTCTCGTACACGTCTGTAGAATAGTTCTCCGCACCACTCAGATGCATCACCCCGATCGAGAGGAGTGGTGCTTTTGTGATTGGACGGAATTAGGGCTAAATTTGTAGTCCCATTATACTGAGTATCCTGTGCCGTATGCCATCGACCTCAGACGAGGATGACGCCAAGCGACACGTATATATATTGAGAGAAAAAGAATGATCGTATCGTACAACTTGCTCAAGAAGTATGTCGACCATGACCTCACAGCTGAGGAGGTCAGCGACATCCTGACATCAACCGGTCTGGAGTCAGACGGCGTGGAGACGCGTGAGTCGATCCGTGGCGGACTGCGCGGTCTCGTCATCGGGAAGGTCCTCACCTGTGTACCCCACCCCAACTCCGACCACCTCCACATCACCACCGTGGATCTCGGTAGCAAGTATAGCCCGGACGGCCCCCTACAGATCGTCTGCGGCGCACCCAACGTAGCTGCCGGGCAGACTGTCGTGGTGGCCACCATTGGCTGCACGCTCTACGACGGGGAGGAGTCCTTTACGATCAAGAAGGGACGCATGCGCGGTGAGGACTCCTTCGGCATGATCTGCGCCGAGGACGAGATCGGACTCGGCACCGCCCATGACGGGATCATGGTGCTGCCGGACGACATCCCCGCCGGGACCGAGGCGGCCGACTACTTCGGCGTACACTCGGATCAGGTGATCACGATCGACATCACGCCCAATCGCGTCGACGGCACCTCTCTCTACGGCGTGGCTCGCGACCTCTACGCTTACCTCCGCTCGCGCGGACTTCGTACGGCGCTCCACAAGCCTGAGGTGAGTGAGATAAAGGGCGAAGGGCACCCGGTGAGCCTCCACATCGATGCTCCGGAGGCTGTTCCGCGCTATGCAGGAGTGGTCGTACGCGGACTGAAGGTCGGTCCCTCGCCGAAGTGGCTTCGCGAAGCACTTGAGACGATGGGCGTCCACCCGGTGAATAATGTGGTCGATGCGGCCAACTTTGTCCTTATGGAGATCGGACAGCCGCTTCACACCTTTGACCTCAATAAGGTCAGGGGTGGCGAGGTACACGTCCGGCTCGCCAAGGCGGGTGAGAAGCTCACCGCACTGGACGGCAAGGAGTACGAGCTGACGGAGAGGGATCTGGTGATCGCCGATGCCACTGACCCGATCTGCATCGCCGGCGTGATCGGTGGAAGGGACTCCGGCATCACTGAGGAGACGACCAATATGTTCCTCGAGTGTGCCACATTCCACCCCACGTACGTCCGCAAGACCGCCCGTCGGCACGGGCTCAATACTGACGCCTCCTTCCGCTACGAGAGGGGACTGGACCCCAATGAGATCCCCTACGCCCTCCGCCGCGCCGTGGATCTGATCACCGAGGTGGCAGGGGGCGAGGTGGCGAGCGCCATCTACGACGAGTACCCCAATCCCGTGGGTCCCTACAGGATCGACCTCCCGTGGAAGCGACTCTACGACCTGATCGGCTTCGAGATCGACAAGGCTCAGGTGCGCAATATCCTCGAGTCACTTCTGATCACCATCACCGGTGAGGACGAGGAGGGGATCCACGTGGAGGTGCCGCGCTATCGCTACGACGTGACACACGATGTGGACCTGATCGAGGAGATCCTCCGCATCTACGGATACAATACCTACCAGGCCCCTGATCAGCGACTGACCCTGACGATGGGCGCACCTTCCTACCAGGATCAGAGTGTCCGCTACCAGCAGGTGATCAGCGAGCAATTGGTGGGAGCGGGATTCTTCGAGATCCTGAATAACTCCCTCTCCAAGGAGTCCTACTACTGCGATGAGGAGAGCAGCAAGCGAGCAGTCAGGGTGATGAATCCCCTCTCCGCCGATCTCTCCACCCTTCGTCAGACTTTGGTCCACGGCGGACTGGAGTCGATCGAGCGGAATCTGAATCGCAAGGCGACGAACATCCGCTTCTACGAGTTTGGAAACACCTACACTCGCGTGGACGAGAGGGAGGAGAATCCGCTGCGTGGTTTCCACGAGAGCTTCCGTCTCGGACTCTGGATGACCGGGGACACCGATACCGGCAACTGGATCACCCCTGAGCGGGAGGTCTCTGTCTATGAGCTAAAGGGAGTACTCGAGCAGATCCTGATCCGCATGGGCGTGAACGCCGGAGAGATCAGCAGCGAGCAGAGAGAGGACGACCCGCTCTACGAGAAGTGTCAGGTGCTCTCGCTCAAGGGCGGCGAGACCTTCGCCCGCTGGGGACTCCTCGACCAGGAGATGCTGACGACGATGCACGACATCAATGTGCCGGTCTACTTCGCTGAGATCAAGTGGGACATCCTGCTCCATCGCGTCCTTGGTCGGCTGACCAAGGCGACGAGCATCCCCCGCTTCCCCTCCGTCAAGCGCGACTTCGCACTCCTCGTCGACAAGAGTGTCACCTTCGATACCATCAAGCAGGCGGCTGAGAAGGCTGAGCCCAAGCTGCTGAGGAGCGTCGAGCTCTTCGACGTATACGAGGATCAAACCCTGCCCGAGGGCAAGCGGTCATATGCGGTCACCTTTGAGCTCCTTGACCCGGACAAGACGCTGAGCGATAAGGCGATCGAGAAGACAATGAAGAAAATTTTCAACCAAATCGAGCACGCTACCGGAGCGACCCTCCGATAAAACGGTCGACTGAGACTATAGATACAGACAATCATGGGAAGAGCATTTGAGTACAGAAAAGCGCGTAAGATGAAGCGCTGGGGCAATATGGCCCGCACCTTTACCAAGCTGGGCAAGGAGATCACCATCGCAGCACGCGACGGCGGTCCCGATCCCGACACCAACCCCCGCCTGCGCGTACTCATCCAGACCTCCAAGAAGGAGAATATGCCCAAGGAGAATGTCCAGCGTGCGATCAAGAAGGCGACGGACAAGGATCAGGCGAATTATGAGATCGTGACGTACGAGGGCTATGCTCCGCACGGCATTGCGATCTTCGTGGAGACCATGACCGACAATACGACCCGCACGGTGGCCAATCTCAGGAGCTACTTCACTAAGTTCGGCGGGAGCCTCGGCGTGAATGGTAGTGTGGAGTTCCTCTTTGATCACAAGGTGGTCTTCACCGTCACGCCCAAGGAGGAGGGCAAGGAGTACGATCCCGAGGAGCTGCTCCTGGAGCTGATCGACGCCGGTGCGGAGGATGTCTCCAAGTCGGACGACGGCTATACGGTGACGGGAGACTTTGCCGTCAATGGCGACCTGCAGTCCGCACTCGAGGGGATGGACTTCGAGATCCAGTCGGCAGACTTCATCCGCGAGCCTAAGATGACGAAGGAGATCACTCCCGAGGAGCGCGAGGAGGTCAATACTCTGATCGACAAGATCGAGGACGACGATGATGTGCAAAACGTCTTCTCCGACATGGCGGAGGACGAAGAGTAAGTAAGCCCAAGTCACCCAGTCATGAGCGAGGAGGAGATGGACAGAGATACAGAGGATCGGACGGAGGAGAAAAAGCGGACAATGAGTGCAGGACGAGCCGTCGGGATCACGCTACTAAACCTGCTGGCTATGGTCGTCGTGGGGGCTCTTATCGTGGTGGGAGCACTCTATCTCCTCGATGTCTACACCCACCATGGAGAGGCGGTCAAGGTGCCGGATCTCTCCGGTATGACCCGGGAGGAGGCGATGAGTGCGGTCCGGCCTATGGATCTGGACCTCGAGATTGTCGACTCGATCTACACTGAGGGACTGGCTCCGGGAGTGATCCTGAGGACCTCACCCGGACCCGGCTCCATCATCAAGAAGCATCGGACGATCTTCCTCACCACCAATACCACGACCGTGGAGCAGGTGGTGATGCCTGCCGTCTACGACACCTCCCGCCGCCGTGCCGAGGCGGCTCTGCGCTCAGCGGGATTCATCGACGTGACGGTCAAGATGGTCCCCGGGCGGTACAATGACCTCGCCGTGGAAGTATCAGACCGCCAGACCGGACGAGTGATCCAGCCGGGGACGAAGCTGCCATTCAATACCCCGCTAGTCTTGTCGATCACCTCCACCATCTCGCTCGACAGTCTCTACGATGCCGATACCACAGCGATAGATAGCGAGGTCGCCGAAGCTCTTCAGCGGATCAGTCAGACGGAGGAGCCCGATGGTGAGGATCTGCCGGAACTCTGAGAGACAGTCACACAGCACACACCTTACACCAGATGACCGAGAGAGACCTACCGACAAATCCGGAGCCGGTAGACGAGGAGGATGAGGAGGTAGACCAGCTCTATGAGCACTACGCCATACGAGCGGATCAGGGGCAAGAGCCTCTGAGGGTCGACCGATTCCTCGTCAATATGATGCCGAAGATCTCCCGCAACCGTATCCAGCGGGCAGCCTCCTCCGGCTTCATCTTCGTCAATGGCGAACCGGTCAAGTCCAATTATAAGGTCAAGCCTCTCGACCGCGTCTCCATGCGGCTGGAGCGTCCGCCGATGACCCTTGAGATCACTCCCCAGGAGATGCCACTCGAGATCGTCTACGAGGATGACTGGCTCTTGGTGGTCAATAAGCCGGCCGGGCTGGTGGTTCACCCGGGGCACGGCAATTGGGACGGGACGCTCCTCAATGGGCTCGCCTGGTACCTGCGGAATAACCCCGACTTCGATGTCAATGATCCGGCGATAGGACTGGTTCACCGCATCGACAAAGACACCAGCGGTCTCCTTGTGATCGCCAAGACGGCGGAGGTGAAGAGCTCCCTCGGGAAGCAATTCTTCGACCACTCCACCCGACGCGAGTACGTGGCGGTGATCTGGGGACATATGGACCCGGCTGACGGCGTGCTGAGGAGCAACCTCGCTCGAGATCCGCGCGACCGGACGAGGATGGCCGCCTTCCCCTACGAGGGAGAGGTGGGCAAGACAGCCGTGACCCACTACGCCACGGAGGAGTACCTCGGCTACCTCAGCCAGGTACGGTGCCGACTCGAGACGGGACGGACCCACCAGATCCGCGTCCACCTCTCGCATGAAGGTCACCCGCTCTTCAATGACGCTGTCTACGGTGGGGACCGGATCCTCCGAGGAAATCGCTTCGCCAGCTACAAGAAATTTGTGGAGAACGCCTTCGCTATATGCCCGAGGCAGGCGCTGCATGCTCAGACACTGGGCTTCTTTCACCCCATACTCAAGCGACAGATGGACTTCTCGAGTACACTACCGCCCGACATGACCGCCCTGATCGAGAAGTGGCGGAAGTACGTCGACGACGGCAATGTGGAGAACCTCTGACCTCATCTTATCATGGATCAAGAAAAACTAAAGATTGCGCTCATCGCCGGCGGTTATAGTGGCGAGTACACCGTCTCCCTGTCGAGCCAGGAGGGGCTGATGAAGTTTCTCTCCGACAGCCCGTACGAGATCTATCCGGTGCTGCTGAGACGTGACCACTGGACGGTGCTCGGTCTGGAGGGCGACCCGGAGATCGACAAGGGAGACTTCTCCTTTGTCCACCCCGAGACGGGACGCAACGTCCGCTTCGACTTCGCCTACATCACCATCCACGGCACGCCGGGCGAGGACGGGCAACTGACCGGCTACCTCGACATGCTCCAGATCCCCTACTCCTGCTGTCCGACGCTGATCGGGGCGCTCACCTTCGACAAGTACGTCTGCGCCCGCTACCTCTCCACCTTTGGGATCAAGATCGCCCCTGCTGTCCGGCTCACCAAGTACGACCGGATCGACATTGACGACCTGCTCCGAAAGCCGGGGCTACCCTGCTTCGTCAAGCCCAATAACGGCGGCTCCAGCATCGCCACGACGCACGTCACCGAGCGGGAGCAGCTGCAGCCGGCGATAGAGAAAGCCCTCGCCGAGAGCGGCGACGTGATGATCCAGTCGCTCATCACCGGCACCGAGATCACCTGTGGCGCCTATGAGGACGCCGAGGGGATCCACATCCTGCCGATCACCGAGGTGGTACCCAAGAGTGAGTTCTTCGACTACGATGCCAAGTACAATGGCGCCGTGGACGAGATCACGCCGGCCCGCATCCCTGAGGAGACGACAGCGCGTGTCAGGGAGCTGACCCACCGGATCTACCGCCACCTACGGGCCGCGGGGATCATCCGGGTCGACTACTTCATCGAGAGCGACGGCACGCCGGTGCTGCTGGAGGTCAATACCACCCCCGGCATGACCGCCACCAGCTTTATCCCCCAGCAGATCCGCGCCGCCGGACTCGCTCCGGGCAAGGTGCTGGAGGGGATTATCGACTTCCTCTACCAGCGGTCACGCCGTTAGCAGACGATCATCACCAAGCCATCCAGGGTCACGTCTCACGCGAGACGTGACCCTTTTTCTCCCCCTGTGCTCTCGATGAAAACTAATACCGGTATTAGCGAGAACGAAGGTGTGGCCGGATGAAGCTCCCATCCCATCCTACATAGAGGTTGATGGAGAAATCACTCTACCTCAATTGTAAACCAGACATCACAAACAGGCCTCCTCGCAGCCCCAAACCTCTCTTTCTCATACAAAAAAGTCATATCAGCACATCATTGTTTTGTTTCTCCAAACAAAATCACTACTATTACAAACGAGCCTATGAGACTCAAAAATACATGATGACACTCCCTGGAAATGAGACGTCATTTGATCGGGAAACACGATATCTGCCTAATGGATCCAAGTGCATGATATAGTGCTATGTGAGCAACTGATCACAGTGTCAAAAAGAGCAGACCTACTGTAAAGGCGCTATTTTCTTCTGCGAATGAAGAAAGTCATCACTTAACCCATAATATTTATGGATATACTTAACACCTACGAAGCCGCCCAGATATCTGGCGGTACACAAGCACAAAAGAGAGATAACCTGTGCGCCGAAGTCCAAGAAATGGCCTCAAAACACGGGAGTGAATGGACCAGCGAACAGTGGGATCGCTGGGGCGAAATGTTTGATCGCGAATGCGCAGGAGGGAGCAACCCTCAGTAATTAATAGTTGAAAGAGATGAGAAGAGCTTTTTAGAGGCTTTTCTCACCTGTTTATTATTTACTTATGAAAAGGCTAACGACTACAATTCTGCTCACCCTGCTCCTCTCTCTGACGGGTATGGCACAGGAGCTGCCTAAGCCCCTCCGGGTGCCGGACCAAGCAAAGCTCGAAGTGAAGTACAAGTTCGAGATGAAGAAGCACGTCATGGGGCACGAGTCCGTGGTGGACACCATGGTCCTCCTCGCGGGTGACCGGACAACCCTCTGCTACACCACGAGTACGCTTCGCTACGACTCTCTGCAGAGTACCGATGCCGGGAGGAGAGTAGTGATGGACAGCTTCAAGGAGGGGATGATGAAGAATGACGAGGCACTGATCATCGAGCCGCAGACCATCCCCGAGTATCTCTACACCGATCGGGAGCGAGGTGAGATGACCGTCTATGAGAGCTACCGGCTCTATGTACCAATCCTCTACCGCGAGGCGATAGAGACACCCGAGTGGCGGATCAGAGACTATGATTGTCGGATCATCGGAGGATATAAGACCTATAAAGCGGTGTGCGACTTCCGCGGACGGCGGTTTGAGGCTTGGTATACTGAGGAGGTACCTGATCGCCTGGGACCATGGAAGCTTCACGGACTGCCGGGACTGATCATCGAGGCCTACGATGAGGACAAGGAGTTCTTCTGGACCGCTGTCGAGGTGAATAGAGACCCGACACCCAGACACTTCCGACATCTTGATACTCCACTTATGGAAGTGGACAGGAAGACCTATCTGAGAGACACCCGTACCTACCTCGAAGGAGGGGATCCGGAAGAGAATGAGACGCTACAGAAGATTGTGAAGCGAGGACTTCGCCGATCCTACCGACAGCGTCGAGAGAGAGCTCTTCGTCCGGACTTCCTCGAGAGAGACTACACCCGGGAGGAGGATACCATGACAGCCGAAACCGATACAGAAACAGTCCTACCCGACTCCGCCCTGATTATCCCGGGTAAGCCCTCCAAGGATCACCTGCTCGTCAAGTACTGCTATGAGGCGCTCAAGGACACAACGAATGGATCTGCTTTTACCCCCGATGACCAGCTTCTGGAGATCCGTCCCGACAAGTCGATCTACTATAGTCTCAAGACTTACCGTATGCAGGCTCTCTACAGCTCCAAGGAAGGAAAGAAGAAGTGGCAGGGACTCTTCCGACAGGAGATCGACAAGCTCAATGCCGGGGGGAAGATGTCCGACTTTATGGCTCGTCTGCCACGGAATGGTGCAGTTGACTTCATCATCAAGAATAGCGACCCCGACACCATGCGAGTCTACGACAAGGTGGGCGGAGAGCAGTATTTCTACGATGATCAGGTCGAGATGAAATGGACCCTCACCGACAGCACCCGAGTGATCCTTGGGTATGAGTGTCAGCAGGCAGTGAGCGACTTTCGAGGACGCAGGTGGATCGCATGGTTTACCTACGACGTGCCGATCGACAATGGTCCCTGGAAGCTACATGGTCTCCCCGGGCTGATCTGCGAGGCTTACGACATCCGGCGACACTACCACTACACCATCACCGGTCTGGAGCAGAAAGAGACAGCACTGGACTACACTATTCTGATCGATCCTAAGGCGAAAGTTATAGAGCGACAGAAGCTCTATGGAAGCCAGAAGCTGTACAACGACAGCGGAGGGGAGATGGCGGTGATCATCAATACCCCAAGCAGCAACAATTACCCCGAGCCGAAGGAAATAGAATGAGAAGTGTGGCGAGAAGTCTGCTATTTATCCTCTCCCTTGCCCTCACGATCCCCGTCGCAGCACAGATCACGGGCGAAACGCTGGAGGAGGATGGACAGCCGTTGCCCGGTGTCCTAGTCACGCTCCGCAAGGCAGCCTCCCGACGCGCCCTCTCCTTCGGTCGCTCAGACTCGGACGGGAGGTTTGCCATAGAGTACGACCATCCGACGGAGGGGTTCTGGCTCCACTTCAGGATGCTTGGTTTCCGCGAGGACAGCATCCGGCTGATCCCGGGGAAGAGCCATTACCTCATCCGCCTGCGGGAGGAGGTGACCGAGTTGAGGGAGGTGACGGTGACGGTTGATCCGATACGGGCGGAGGGAGACACGATCCGCTATCTGGTCTCCAATTTTAGCCAAATCCAGGACAAGTCCCTCGCCGATGTGCTGAAGCGGATGCCAGGTATCGAGGTGGAGGAGAGCGGACAGATCAAGTACCAAGGGGTCAGCATCAATCGCTTCTACATTGAGGGGCGTGATATGCTCGGCGGACGCTACGGTGTGGCGACGACGAGTATCAAACCCGAGGATGTCGGCTCGGTCGAGGTGATGGAGAATCATCAACCGATCAAAGCGATACGGGATCTTGAGTTTTCCCACAATGCGGCGGTCAACATCCGGCTTAAGGAGGATGCCAAGAGCCGATGGGTCGGCACCGCCACCCTTGGAGGGGGTATCCTGGCGGAGAAGCCGACGCCCACCCTTCTCTGGGAGGGGAAAGGCTCCCTGATGCGCTTCCGCAAGGAAGAGCAGATACTCGCTGCCATCGGGACCTCCAATGCCGGCAAGGATGCCACAGTCGCCAATCGTGAGGTAGCACTCGGAGCAGATGGGCAGAGAAGGGACTACACCCTGACCAACCCCTTCTCCCTCACCCTCCCCGTACCGGCTCAGCTCGATGAGGAGCGGTACCGCCGCGGCCCCACCCATTCGCTCAGCATCAATGGTCTCCGAGGGCTGGCTGATGAGGTGGACCTTAGCGGACGCCTCAATTACACAAAGCGCACCGACCTTAGTCGGGGCAGTAGCCGAATGACCTACTTCTTCAAGGACGAGGACAAGATCATTGAGAGTGAGGAGGAGGGACGGTCTCACAGCAGTGAGCTGGCTCTGGATGCCGGTCTGCTGATCAATAAGTCTGCCCTCTACCTCTCAGACAAGCTCTCAGGACGGCTCCGATGGAGAGATCTCACGCTCGACACTCGTGGCACTATGCCCAATAGCCGAGACGTCTCCATACGACACCGTGAGATAACCAATGACCTAAGTCTCATCCTCCCCAGAGGATCGCACCGCTACAGGCTGGACTCACAGGTGAGGTGGGAGCGGCAGCCCGGACTGATGACGATCCTCGGGATGGGGAACGACAAACGTCAGGAGATTTCATCGGAGATTCTTTACTCTAACACCTCCACCGACTTAAGCCTCTCAGATGGCATCTTCGACCTGTCCGGAACGATCGGTCTCTCAACACTTCACCGTACTTTCTATAGCGACCTCACGTTGCCGGATCTCGCCCTGTCATCGACAGACAATCAACTGACAGTCGACTACCTGCGCCCCTATGCCGTTCCCCGCATAAGTCTCCGAGGGGAGTCCCTCGAGGCTCTACTCTCCATTCCGATCGACAAGACCTACTACCGTGTTGCCGATCATGAGGAGACACAGCGTATCGCCCCGATCTCGCTTCATCCCTCGCTACACCTCGACCTCGAAGCCACCCGTAGGCTTAAGTTGAGCGGGGATCTCAGCTACAGCAACGGCTACGAGGATGCGGGCCGGGAGAGCGGATACCTCCTCTCCGGCTACTACACCCTGACGAGAGGCGCCTCGGAGCTCAATCACCGGCGAAGTCTCTCGGGCGGCATCGGGACGGAGTACCGCAATCCCCTCCATGCACTCTTCACCCACCTCGACCTACGCTATCTCCGCTACCGAGCCTCCCTTGTAAGTCGTCGCGATCTGCAGGGAGACTATCTGCTCTCAGAGATGACTCCGATGGATAACCGGGGGCATCTCATAAGCATCGGTGGTAGCATAAGCAAGGGGATTACCCTATGGCAAACTACGCTGGTCCTCAAGGGGCAGTACACTCTTGGGAGACAAGAGATGTTTCTTAAGGAAGCACTCAATGCCTTCCGCTTCAGAGGCCTCTCCCTCGGCGGCTCCGCCTCCTCCCATCCCGTCTCTTGGATCAACCTTACCTACAACGTCGGACTGGACTTCAGCCATCAAGCTCTCGAGGACGAGCAGGGTCGGCTCAGGCGAAACATCTCTCAGAGCTTAGAGCTGGTGCTAATGCCCGACACCCTCTGGAGGATCGAGATGACCGGCAACCACTACTACAATGAGATCGTCCAAGGGATGCGGAAGAATTACCTCCTCATGGATCTCGGGATAGTCTATACACCCCGAAGTCGTTTCGAAGTAAGCCTCCAGGCACGCAACCTCTTCAATAACCGCAACTACGGCTACACTTTGCTTTCCTCCCTCACAGCGCAGTCAGTCACCTATGATATACGGCCTATGGAGCTCCTCGCATCCATTTTCTTCCATTTTTAATCTTATAAAAGAGGTCAAGCGGACCACTTAAGTCGGACACTTTGGGTATATTTGCCATCGGTAAAGAAAGATTTTTAGTACTAATCCCTATAGACAATGAGAAGAATGGAAATTCAGAACGTACATGGTCGCGAGATCCTCGACTCTCGCGGCAACCCCACCGTAGAGGTAGAGGTAGAGCTGGAGTATGGCATCATCGGTCGCGCTTGCGTCCCCAGTGGTGCTTCCACGGGTGAGAATGAGGCTCTCGAGCTCCGCGACGGCGACAAGAAGCGCTACTGCGGCAAGGGCGTCCTCAAGGCTGTGGAGAATGTCAATACCAAGATCGCTCCTGAGCTGATCGGCATGGACGTCCTCGACCAGCGCGGCATCGACCAAAAGATGCTCGAACTCGACGGCACCAAGACGAAGTCCAAGCTGGGAGCCAACGCCATCCTCGGCGTCTCCCTCGCCTGCGCCCGCGCTGCCGCCACTGCACTCGACCTGCCCCTCTACCGCTACATCGGCGGCACCAATACGTACGTCCTCCCGGTCCCGATGATGAATATCATCAATGGCGGTGCACACTCTGATGCGCCTATCGCCTTCCAGGAGTTTATGATCCGCCCCGTGGGTGCCGAGACTTTCCGTGAGGGTCTCCGCATGGGTACCGAGGTCTTCCACGCTCTCGCTAAGCTGCTCAAGAAGCGCGGCCTCTCCACCGCTGTCGGTGACGAGGGTGGCTTCGCCCCCAAGCTCGACGGCATCGAGGACGCCCTCGACTCCATCATCCAGGCTGTCAAGGACGCCGGCTACGAGCCCGGCAAGGACGTGCGCATCGCCATGGACTGCGCTGCGTCTGAGTTTGCAGTACAGGAGGATGGCAAGTGGTACTACGACTACCGCCAGCTCAAGAGCGGTATGCCCAAGGACCCCAATGGCAAGAAGCTGACCGCAGAGGAGCAGATCGACTACCTCGAGCAGCTCATCTCCAAGTACCCCATCGACTCCATCGAGGATGGTCTGGATGAGAACGACTGGGAGAATTGGGTAAAGCTCACCGACCGCATCGGTGACCGCTGCCAGCTCGTGGGTGATGACCTCTTCGTCACCAACGTCGACTACCTCAAGAAGGGCATCGAGATGGGCGCCGCCAATTCGATCCTCATCAAGGTCAATCAGATCGGTACCCTCACCGAGACGCTCGACGCCATCGAGATGGCTCACCGCGCCGGCTACACCAGTGTCACCAGCCACCGCTCCGGTGAGACTGAGGACACCACCATCGCTGACATCGCCGTGGCCACCAATAGCGGTCAGATCAAGACCGGCTCTCTCAGCCGCACCGACCGCATCGCTAAGTACAATCAACTGCTACGCATCGAGGAGGAGCTGGGTGACAAGGCTCAGTATGGCTACTGCAGCGTAAGCCGCAAGAAGTAATCTCTCCCTCGAGAGAGAGCCCACAGGGGGCGACAGGTCAGACCGACTTGTCGCCCCCTTTTCTTTTCATCATCCCCAGAGACAGTCAGGTCCAGAGGATCAGAACTCCCTGAAATAGATCCAAATGGTGGACGCTACAGAGAGACCAGAGATGCGAAGAAGACTGCAAATATACCACCCCCTCTCGCCCTCCATGTCTCTTATCTGCACTTATCACCCATTACACGCAACTCCTGTACAAAGTTCATCCCTGGGCGACAGGCTCACTCAAGCATTGCCTGCACGATCCCGATCATAAAGGCGACAAAAACTATGACTCCAAGGACTCCGAGTATGAGCATGATGATACAGCTACAGCCACCCTCGACGATATTGCCTGTCAGGATCTCCTTGGCGCTACCGAAGAGACCTGAGAAATAGCCACCTATGATCCGAAATATCAGTACAACGAAACAAACGATCGCTACAAAGATGATGATGCCGAAAATCAAGTGCTCCATAATTGGTAAGAGTTGTCCACAGTTATTCTTGAGCCATCGTGTCCTTAATACGGTCGCGCTCTCAGCCCCCTTTGAATGCGTGCAAGCTATGTCTTGAAACTCTGACTTCTAACTGATGGCACCGGGCATCCTCCATAACCTCACCTATGACTACGAATGTCTATATGTCTATCGGGGGGCTATGATTACCTGTTTATAAACACATCATACCACCATGAGGCAAATAGCTCTGCGCTGTTCTCTCCATGACGATCGCTTGACTCGCCGGGATTGACCTCTATGATGAAGTCTGGCGTGGCATCAATCGTGAAATATCTGCCTCCTCCCGCCTGCGTCAGCCGTGCAGCTGCCTCACTCACTATAGACGGGATAGGCAGTCCATCTCTGCGGTAAACTTTGCCCTCCAGCACCCAGTAGCGAGCATCGTTCTCAAAGATGTATTCCTCATCCACCGCTTGGCGGATACAATACCTCTCGCCGCCCCACCTCTGATTCTTATACGCTCTCTCAATCTCCGCCAAGGAATGATCGGGGTAGAAGGACAGCCCCTCCTCTACCCGCTCCAGAGACATTGAGTCATGCTTAATAAAGGCTCTGCTCCAGCCCCGCCTCTTCATCTCCATATCCACCTCTCGATCTAGTCGGTCAACAAAGAAAGTAGGGATAGCGAGATCCTCTATGACCGGGAGGTACCGATGCATCATCAAATAAAAGTTATTGATGTCATAAGAGTGTATGAACCTCGGATCACCGGGATAGTCCTCTGGACGGAAAATAGTGGAGCTTCTATATATAAGATGCTCCGCCTCCGGTGATGGAGTTAAGCCTACAGGGATGCCTGCACTCTGAAATGCCGCATAATCTTCTCTAAAGAAGTGGATCACCTGCCCCTTCTCCTCCCTGTCCTCTCTAAATATCACTTGATATGGGATCGTCTTCATCGTACTTCGGAGTGCTCAAATAGTGCATGAATCCAAACCGCTATGGAGATACGTGTGCAGTAGGCGGTATACAGGTGATAGTCAAACTTAAAGACGTTGGTATCTCTCATCTCTAGTGTGTTCTCAGGAGAGAATATCGGATGCTTAGTCAGATCGTAAGCCTCCTCAAAGAGTCGCTCTACAGTCGGCTTGGCAAGCTCCAGACCACTCAGCGAGAGGCCGTTAAAGTCTGCGGCATAGCTGTACTCCGCAAGTTCCCTCGGCAGGAAATTGCGGAAAAAGTGCCTTGCCCAGAGCTTGCGCGGATCTTGTCCCTGCCCCTGCCTAAGGCTGCAGATCGCATCAATTATGTCGGGATCAGCATAGAATGAAACAAGCTCTATACCTCTCGGTCGGTAGATAAGATCCTCTTCCCATGGCACTGTAAACTCATTGCCAAGATTAAAGCTAAGTGTCCCAGCCTCCGTGGGAATGGGATCCACAAAGAGCGTGTCTGCACCCTGTCCACCAAAGATCACTTCTACTCCATCTCGCTTCGCCTCCTCAGCAATCGTAGAGGCAGAGCCATAGGACTTTATGTAGCTATCCGGGATTTGGTGAAAGGGAAACTGATCCAGAAGGCTGAAGAAGGGATGCTCCTCAAGGTGCACAAAACAAGTACGCTCTCCGAGAGGAGCCAGTACATCCTGCACCCTCCTCTCTGTGCGAAACTCATAACGGTCATTGACCATACCATATAGATTGAATGGGATACCGAAGTGGTGAAGTAAGCAGATAATCAGGCTTGAGTCCAGACCGCCACTTAGGTGTACCCCTATCTTCTTCCCTTCGTAGCGCCCAAAGAAACGCTCCGATGCTGCGAGAAAATCCGGGAGAGTAAGCTTCTCTCTCCGCTTAGGCAGATAACGCTCCTCCTCAATCTGACCGGACACGCTATTGTACACAAACCCAGGCATAATAGGAGTAATACCAGGGAAAAGCTCTCTCCACTCTGTGATGTGCATTTCTCCAAGCTTGTCATTATAGAGCATATTGTCGATGCTATACTCTTGCCAGAGTCCGCTGCCAAGCTCCTCCACTATACTATCCTGCAACCTTCCGCTTCTATGATTGTAGAATCGTAGCGAGGGCTTGTGGATATATTATCTCTCTCAGTCTCATCATATGCTTAGTCAAAGGCCGCAACGGGAGCAAAGTTAATCCAGTTGTCGTCATTCGGATCCGCATGCATGCCATCCTCAATGACCCATGCATGCATCTGAACTGAGGGGAGAAAAGCACCTATAAACATTGTCCCATGCTTTCGGAATCTCCTCGAGGTACTACGAGCGAAGAAAGCTCTTGGCAGACAAAGTTTCCGCTGCTGACTTCCGGGGTAAAGCGCATAATAGACTGCTGTCGCGACTCCGGCATCAGGATAGCATCTGAGCGGAATCTTGCCCCACAAGCGTGCCAAAAGGAAAGAGTGACGGCAAAGCCGATTAAGCACCTGGGCATAGACCCGAATATAAAAGGGAATAGACAAGGGCATCGTACAATTCTTTCGCCCCTCTAAGAGATACGGATCATCTACTTGCTCCATGCATTTTCGCACTTTTGCACTGATGCTCATATCCTCAGCCCTTATCCGACTTGTTTTGAGCAGGCTACCGGTGAGTGGCTCAATGAAAAAACAGGCTCCAAATGCCTTTAGTCTAATTCGATACACAGCTAATCTTTGGGCTTAATGGGTTTGGCAGAAGCAGATGGAGTCTTTTGGCGGACAAAACCGACAGAGACCTGATCTTTTTGGTCATTGTCACCTGAGACTCGGAGAAAGGTATAGACCTATGCATAAATGGGCATTAATAACGACAAGGGAAACAACGAAACCGTAAGTACCGCTGAATACGAGTTCAAGCTTTCGTACATTAGTATTGTCTCAAGCTATCTCTTAGGCAATGCTTTAAGTTGATAACAAAGCCATTTTAGTGGGCGGGAGCACTGTCACACGCTCCCGCCCTATGGTTACAGATTATGATTAGTTAAGACCGAAATGGCTGTCAAGAGATTTCCAGTGTTTGAGAGAACCTACGTCCTCTGTACCAGAAGACTTCCTACCATTGATGTTCTTTGCACTTGCGTGCACCTCTGCTCCGAGGAGCGTTTCGAGTAACTTTTTCATAACGAATAAAGAAGTTAGTTGTTGTGTCTACTCTGTTGAAGGATTTTCGACATTCTCCTTTTAGTAATTCTGTTAGATCACGACTCCACGAGGAGCCGTGAGAACAGAGCAACGCAGGGGATGCCTGCACGGTAGGTGCCGACATCCCCTGCAGGTATGATCTATATGCTTTAGTGGAGGGAGGGATCAGCGGGAGTCGCGTCTCTCTCTCTGCGCATGACAGCGCATAGAGCTGATCTGCCGGCTCTCCATTAGGAGACTATCAGATCCCGTTTGTCTGTATTGCGAGACGGTGAGAGACATAGACTATATGGTGAAGATACAGTAAAGTGGCTTAGACAATCTGTAGCGTTCTTTCATTTCCCAAATTTATGCAATTTATTTCATACTAACAAATTATTACCCGACGGGAGTCGGAGACGGCATCTCATCCAGGGGTGACGCAGTTGAGCTCATCGTAAAGAGTAAGGATTGATGCCCCCCTTGTGGGTGCCTGCTGCCGAGCGTTATCTCACGAGAGACTATCGTTAGGAAACCCCGTAGGGGTGCAGACCCGCCTTCCGATCCCGAAGGGGCGAAGCCCTGTAGGGATCGTCGCTTTTTAGCCCGCATGTCGAGGCACGAAGTGCCGAAGACTGCGGGAAAGTGGATGCCTTTTATTAACCCGCGACCCCGCCAGGGTGCGCACATACCAGTCAGTCAATCAGTGCGACACCCTAGCGGGGTCGCAGGATCGCTTGCAATGCCTGCCCCCCGGGTCGTCGGGGCTACGCCCCTTGACCCGGGTCTAAAAAGCGGGCACCCCTGTCGGGGTGCTTCGTTCACCACTCTTCACAATTAGATGAATGGCTACGGTGTCTCTCAAATGCGTCACCCCTGAGGGGCTTTGCAAAGGGACGGATAAGAGATCAAGATTATGTATCTTGTGCATAGTGTTATACAGGAGAGCCTTTTATGGAGAAAGAGAAAAACTACAGCCCGAGCGGAGATGGTCACGGAGACCTCCCATCACCTGCCGAGCAGCTCGCGATCGAACGGAACCAAAGACTGAGGGCAGGGATCGAGCGAAAGGAAAAAGAGATTGCCAAGATGGAGGTCGAGCTTGCCAAGTCACAAGAGAGCAAGCCCGTCAGGCTGAGCTCAGGGTATATGCGCTCAATACGCTCATCGATGTGGCGGACGAGACCTACGGCCTGAGTCTACGAAAGGTCTTAGGAGAAAGCGACCAGGAGGACCCTCATCGCCATCCAAAGCGATAGCATCCTACAGACAACGACTCCTCCCGCGACCCCGTCGGTGCGTCGCACTATGAGACAGGGTGATCCTCTCACAATCTTTTAGTCATATTGGGGAAATGGACAGACAACGAAACTACTCTGCGAACCTCCTATTCGTTACTTTTTTTGTCCTCGGAGGTCTTCTATTAGTACTGAACTACTATCTATTCCGGAGCCATTTGCTGTCCCTTATTGGCGCTTTTGTGATCTACGGAATAGCACCGATCCTGACGATATATCTCAAGAGGAAGGGATCACTCCAAATCAGCACGAGAGCCTTTTGGGGAAGAGTGATTCTTGTGATACTCTCCGGTGCTCTCTTGTTTGAGTTTCTTCGAGTATGATTTTACCACGGCATACGCGGTGTAACGGAGAGACGGAGGTTCATTCCGCGAGCCCTTTATGGCGTCGCAGTGGTTTCTTGGCTCCCTAAAAAGTACGACACCCGGGCGGGGTCGCCGGAAAGGGGGATTTCTGCTCGGCGACCCACAAGGGGTCGAGGGGGAAGAGGCGGGTCTCGTGGCTACGCCCGAGATCGTACAGCTGCCCCGGCCGGTAACCCGACCACCATTGTCAGGCACACGTCTGTAGTCCATTGCATCTTAATGGAAATACTATAGAAATTCTTTTCCTATTTATAGGAATGACTTCATGAAGTCATACGATTAGCGAAAAAAGCACTCTATTAATCGTTGTTGGAAATAATGCGTGAGGCGTCAGATCGTTTCGCTTGGATCTTCTGATTGAGCGATGACTTGCCGAAGTAGTAAGAGATGGATAGCGAGATGCCAATATCCTCACCCCACGACTTCGTCCACCGATCGAAGTCTGGTGTATGACTCTCTGATAAGCCCCACGAGCAGATGCCGTGTCCGAGACTTTGCCTCCATGACTTGTATGCCCATAAGGTCAGCGTGACACTTGAGCCAATACCTTTGCTCGTCATGATGTTGCACTGCATTATCCCATCCTGTGTGGTGTATAGATGATGGTAAGGAGATGAGTAACTGAAGTTGACATCCGCTGTCCAGTCGTAGCGTCTTGAGAGCGTGAAGGCATTGTTGAAGGAGCCATCCACCATCCACGTTCGGTAGTTGTCCCCATACTGAGGGAGCCCCTCCATGGTCACCTCATTACGAGAGTAGCTTCCCGATACATTAGTATTGACATACCACCACGAGGTGATGTCACCTCTATATCCCATAGAGAGGCTAAGCGACCGACCGACACCGTAGTTGTAGCTCTTACTAGCAATTACTCGATCAGGAGTCAGTATGGCAAAGCTACCGATGTTGTCTCTCGTCTCTCCGTAATAAGCTTGTGCATAAAAGTTGCGGTAGCGAGCCGTCAAGGAGTGAAACACAGAGCGAGCTGGTCTCAGCTCAGGATTGCCCTCCGTGTAAGCATTCATTGCACTCCACTTGACAATGGGAGAGTATGATGCAAAGGAAGAGTAGGTATTACTCATGGAGAAGCCATACGAGAGACTCAGTGCACTTCGCCTCCAAGATACACTGACATAGGGGAGCAGGTACCATCGTCCCGAATAGTGTTGCCTTGCACCATCATCATAAGCGCCCGATGTACTATGATACTGCCCGTACAGCCCGCCATACAGAGTGAGATTATACGGAAGCTGATAGTTCGCCAAGAGATAAGGACGATGTAATATCTCGCTGTAATGCAATGTACGGTCAATCGGACGAAAGCTGCCCGGGATCACTCGGATGTCGTAGGTCTCACCGTAGCGAGCCTGGCTTAGCGAACTATTGTCGCCCATATAGAGGGAGAGTTTCTCAGAGAGCGGAATAGATAGCTGCATCTTAAGGGAGTAGCCACTCGTTGCCATAGGGAGGCTGGATTGGTAGTCCAAGTAGACTGGATAACTCGGCAGGTCACTCCTGTCATAACGTTGGCTCATCGTCTGACGATAGTCACTCCAGAGACCGCTACCCTCTGCCGTCAAGTACATACCATGGGGAAGCTTACCTTGGTAGTAGATAATGCTCCCTATGTAGCTATCCACGTAGTCTCTGTTGATGAGTCCCGTGAAGGTCGAGTCTATGCCCGAGGAGCTATAACGGTCGGTTATGGTAGTACGAGGCTTGCCTCCATAGCGATAGAGATCTACTGAGGCTCCCACGGTATGGCCCTCTGCAATCTTGTATTCTCCCGTCAGGTTAAGGTCATACTGTCGACGACGGGTGTCTCGGAGCTGCTCTGAGGTATTGATCACTCCCGACTGTAAGTAATGAGTCTCTCCCTCACTCCGCTCATAGTCTCTCAGGTTACGAGCTCCTGCGTAGAGCTGCACTTGCCATCTCGGTGCCTGATAGACGAGCGTCGTGCCAAGTGTCTCCTTCCACCTTCTAGTGCGGATCAGCTCTCCACGCACACTTCCTTGGAAGCCCACATTGTCGTCCTCGATGACAAGGTCGATGACTGCCGTACGTTCACCGACTCCATACTCCGGAGATGGATGATAAAGTACCTTCATCGATTTGATCTGGCTTGCTGATAGCGTCTTCAGATAGCTCATTAAGGCCGACATTGACATGAGGGAACGACGACCATTGATAAAGAAGACGACATCATCCGTACCCACCACGAAATAGCTGTCCAATCCCTTCTTTGAGATCATCGGCACATAGGCCAGAAGATCTACGGCAGTACGATTGCTGATCAAGTCTTGATTAAGAATACGACATTCTATGCCACCTGCGATGGGCTTAGTGCGAACCTGATGAGCTAAGACGACCACCTCTCCGAGAGCTGTGGCATCATCTTCCATAATCACCTCTCGGTAAGCTTCGAGTGTGCTATCGTATGGGATAGTGACTCGCTTAGCTCCGATGAGTGAATAGGTGACGCTGAATGCCTTCTCCGGAAGTTTCATCGCATACCTACCTAAGCTATCCGTTACAGCCATCGTAAGCAATGTGGAGTCTTGGCTACTATATAGTAACACATGCACATTCTCCAGTGGAGTGCGATCCTTTGAGACGACTCGACCTACTACTTCCTGTGCAGCTGTAGTTTGTAGAGACATCCCAAGGCAACACAGTATTATAACGATGATGGGAGTTACTCCTGAATAGAATATGGCACCACCAGGAATCTCTCCAGCACGCTCAATGTCTGGGACACTGGTGTCATCATACCCTTTAGCTAAGAACAGCTTAAAGCTTTCTCTCAGTATAGTCTCTTTTGTGGTCTTCATTTCTTATTCGCCATACAACGCGTTATGTTTTCGTTTGTAAAGATTGAGATAATTATTGTCACGACCAAACTTTAAGAGGACTATTATTAGGGATGAAACTTCTTGTGTTCCAGTCATTCTGTACTTAGAAATGCGTACCTCTGTAACATCATAAAGAGATCAATGGACGTTACAGAATAAGGAAGAGACCTCCTTGTTTCCGCGGCGCACAACGGGTGACTGCAGCGACAATAGAGCTGACCCCGATCCGTTATCGGTGAAAACTATTACCGGTAATAGAGAACACTAATACCGGTATTAGTTTCGCCTATTACCGGTATTAGTTTTGTCCGAGAGGGCTCGCGTACTCGTGCACTGTAAATCAGCCATTTCTACGAGTGTCCTTGCTCGTACTTTTACCGCAGGGATCTATGCCAAGAAGGATCGGTAGGCAAGGTTACACCTCGGAAGGGGTGCTCGCTGTTCCGCCAGAGTGACGAGGAGGGGGTAGCAGCCCGGACGATGACCCCGGGTACGGCGGCGGGCCGCTTTTTCTTTTGTCGGGGAGATAAGTTATCTTTGTGGGAAGGGGGAGTGGGTGGACCGATCCACCCGATACTGAGACACGTACACTATCCGGACTTACTTCATGCGAGAAGACGATACCATTACTGCTGCGTTCCTCGACTTTGGCAGCCACACGATCAAGGCGGCCCTGGCGGACTGCAAGGCGGACGGCACCTTTACATTCCGTCAGCAGAGCACGGTCGAGTCGGAGGGACAGATCCGCCGCGGCATCATTTATAACCTCAAGGAGGTGGCGGCAAAGACCGATGAGCTCCTCCGACAGCTCTCACAGCTCGCCGACTGCCCCATAGACCGAGTCTACGCCGGGGTCAATGGTCAGAGCCTCCACTCCGATATGCACGAGGGCGAGCTGACACTCGGCGAGCCGCGCGAGATCACGGAGAAGGATATGGACACGCTGCGGCTGCAGACGGCGGACGAGGACTTCGACAGCCGCTACATATCGATCGCCGACGATGTCACTCCCGCCTACTATGTCGATGGCAGCTGGACGAATAACCCGGTCGGCGTCCAGGGATCCAATCTCAAGGTGAGCTACCAGCTGCTTCTCGCGCGTGAGGAGCTGGACCGCAACATCCGGCGCGTGCTGGAGGAGAAGCTGGCGCGCGAGACAGAGTACCTGATCCCGGCGACGATCATGAGCGACCTCTTCCTCACCACGGAGCAGAAGCGCTTCGGCTGCGCCCTGATCGACTTCGGTGCCGAGTGTACGACCGTCTCGGTGTACAATAGAGGGCAGATGGTCGGGCTGCGCGTGATCCCGCTCGGCGGCGATGCGATCACCACCGACCTAACCGACATGCATATCTCACTCATGGAGGCGGAGCGGATCAAGACGAAGAACGGCTCTACCCTCTCTGCCTCCGAGGAGGAGGCTAAGGGCGAGGTGGTGGTGCAGACCGCCAATGGCATGACGTCCAAGAGCCTGCCGCTCCGAGAGGTAAATCGGTACATCCGCGCCCGCTCCACGGAGATCGTCCGCAATATCTCGACCTACATCAATGCCCTCCTCCCAGAGCACAGTCTCTCCGGTATAGTGATCACCGGCGGGGCGTCCCGCATGGCAGGTCTGAGGGATCTGCTGACGAAGGAATTTAATGTCAAGGTGGACTTTGCCTCCTCCATCCTCGGGCGCTACGGACGGGACAATAGCTACTACATCGAGAATCCTGAGTGGCACTCCGTCTACAGCATGGTCTACTACGTGGCTCAGGACCTCGCTGCCACCTATGTCCGCCCCGAGCCGGCAGCGCAGAAGCAGACAGCGACCGCTCCCACCGAGCAGCCGGTGATGCGGACGAGCGAACAGGCGACCTCGACCGGGAGCGACTTCCCGGAGGATCAGCTACCGGATGATGTCTTTGCCGGCACGACTCAGACACTCATCGACGTAGAGGAAATAGAGACGAAGGCGCAGGAGCCGCCGAAGAAGGTCTCTCGCCGCAGCGGCACGAAGCGCAAGGACAAGGGCAATGGATTCTTTGCCAAGCTATTCAGTGGTGGCCTCATCTTCCCCGAGGATGACGTCGACGAGTGATCTCTACCTTTTTTTATCATAGATACGTATCGGACTTATGAGCGAATTACTCAATATCAGCAGCAAAAAAAAGGATGAGATCCCGACGATCATCAAGGTGATCGGCGTCGGTGGCGGTGGCGGCAACGCCGTTAACTATATGTATGGCCAGGACGTCGACCACGTCTCCTACCTGCTCTGCAACACCGACCGGCAGCACCTCCTGGAGTGCAACGTCCCCGACACGATCGTGCTGGGACAGAAGACGACCAAAGGGCTCGGCGCCGGTAATCGACCCGAGGTGGCTCACGCCGCCGCCGAGGAGTCAGCAGAGGAGATCCGCGAGGCACTCAACGACGGGACCGAGATGGTCTTCATCACCGCCGGTATGGGTGGCGGCACCGGCACAGGTGCCGCCCCGGTGATCGCCCGTATCGCCAAGGATATGGGCAAGCTGACGGTAGGCGTGGTGACGATCCCCTTCGTCTTCGAGGGACGGGTGAAGATCCTCCAGGCGATACAGGGCGTGGAGGAGCTGGCGAAGAATGTCGATGCCCTCCTAGTGATCAAGAACGAGCTGCTCTACCGAGTCTACCCCGACCTGACGATCACCGAGGCCTTCAAGAAAGCGGATGACGTCGTCACCACCTCCACGCGGGCCATTGCGGAGATGATCACGATCAAGGGTGCGATCAACCTCGACTTTGCCGACGTCCGCACGACGCTGCAGAATGGGGGCGTCTCGATCATCACCATGGGCTTTGCGAGCGAGGAGGAGGGCGTTAGCGTCGCCATGGATCGGGCACTGAAGTCACCGCTTGTCAATACGACCAACTTCGACAAGGCCTCGCGCGTCCTCCTGCTGCTGACCTTCCTCAAAGGTCACGACCCCAAGGCGGCGATCGCGCAGGACTTCCAGCGCGAGCTGGAGAAGATCCAGAATAACTACTCCCTCATCTGGGGTATCAGCGAGCGGGAGGATATGGAGAATGAGATTGGCGTCACGCTCCTCGCCTCCGGCTTCAGCGAAGGCGACCTCCGCTACGACGAGTATGGCAAGGAGCTGAGCGATGCGATCAGTAAGGAGATCGGCGAGACGGCCGAGAAGCGGCACGAGAACGATCGCAAGATCAGCCTCTTCTATGGTGACGTACTCGACACGGGCCCCTACGCGACCGTGATCTTCAGTGAGGACGAGCTGGACAACGACGACTTCATCTCCGCTGTCCTTGCCACCCCGACGCTGAAGCGCAAGGACGAGGACCTGAAGAAGCTCCGGCAGCACCTCCGCACCTCAGGCGGGACGGAGGGGAAGCCTATCCCCGCCACCACACGACGGGAGCCGGTCGCAGGAGTGGATGACCTCGGCTCACTCGAGTCACACGCACCAGAGAGCACTCCCGTCACTCCGGAGGCACCGACCGCCGAGGAGGAGCCGATGATCTCGCCCGCACCGGAGAGTCTCCCCGACGATGAAGAGCAGGAGGAGATCATCCGATTTGGCAACGACTAAGAAGAGAAGAATACCTATGAGCAATCTATTTGACCAAATAAGCGAAGATATACAGAAGGCGATGCTGGCGCACGATCACGTGCGGACAGAGACTCTGAGAGGGGTCAAGAAAGAGTTCCTCGAGGCAAAGACCGCCAAGGGCGCCGAGGGCGAGCTCACCGACAGCCACGCCATAGAGATCCTACAGAAGATGAAGAAGCAGCGACTCGATGCGGCACAGATCTACCACGACAATGGTCGCCCGGAGCTGGCCGAGGGCGAGGAGGCTGAGGCTAAGATACTCGAGGAGTACCTCCCCAAGCAGATGGAGGAGGGCGAGCTCACCGAGTACATCCGCGCTCTGATCGAGAAGCTTGGCGTCACGGACATGAAGGGGATGGGACGCATTATGGGCACCGCCACCAAGGAGCTGGCAGGCAAGGCTCAGGGCGGCGACATCTCCCGCATCGTCAAGCAGCTCCTCTCGGGTAAGTGATCCGGATGGCTATGGATGTAGAGCGACTGAGGGAGGACTTTCCCGCCCTGCGGGACACCATATATAAGGAGGTGCCGCTGGTCTACCTCGACAACGCTGCCACAACACAGCGTCCGCAGTGCGTCATCGACCGACTCGCGGAAGGCTACCTCCACGCCAATGCGAATATCCACCGTGGCGTCCATTACCTCAGCCGCGTGGCGACGGAGGCGCACGAGGCGGCACGGGAGACCGCTGCCCACTTCATCCACGCCCGTGAGGCTGCGGAAGTGGTCTTCACCCGAGGCACCACCGATGGCATCAATACCGTGGCGGACACCTACTGTCGTGCCTTCATGCAGCCGGGTGACGAGGTGATCGTCTCCACGATGGAGCACCACTCCAATATCGTCCCCTGGCAGCTCCAGGGCGCCAAGCTCCGCGTGATCCCGATCAGCGATGAGGGAGAGCTCGATATGGAGGCATACGAGAGGCTCTTCTCTCCACGAACAAAAATGGTGGCGGTCACCGCACTCTCCAACGTCCTCGGCACCGTCAATCCGGTGCGCGAGATCGTCGACATAGCTCACGCACACGGCGTCCCCTGCCTCATCGATGCCGCGCAGGCCATCGCCCATCGGCCGGTGGATGTGCAGGCGTGGGACTGCGACTTCCTCACTTTCAGCGGACACAAGATCTACGGTCCGACCGGCATCGGCGTCTTCTACGGCAAGCGGGAGTGGCTGGAGCGGATACCGCCCTATCAGGGCGGCGGGGAGATGATCGACCACGTCTCCTTTGACCACACCACCTACGCCGACCTGCCGTATAAGTTTGAAGCCGGGACGCCGGACTTCATAGGCAGCCTCGGTCTGGAGACAGCACTCAAGTACGTGAGCGAGATCGGCATCGATGAGATACAGTCTCACGAGCGGGAGCTGATCGACTACTGCACGAGCGAGATGGAGCAGATCGAGGGAATGAGGATCTACGGCACCGCACCGGACAAGGAGAGCGTCATCTCCTTCCTCGTCGACGGCGTCCACCCCTACGACCTCGGCACGCTGCTCGATCACCTCGGCATCGCCCTCCGCACCGGGCACCACTGCGCTCAACCACTGATGGAGCGGTATGGCATCACCGGCACGGCGAGGGTCAGCTTTGCCCTCTACACCACTCGCGATGAGATGGACACCTTCATCGCCGGTCTCAGGCGCGTACTGCCGATGCTCCGCTGAGCGTGAGCAGGTAAGGGAGGGTTGCCCGCATTTTTGTACCTTTGCATAGAGCGATGAGGGGGAGAGCTTAGGCGAGCCCTCCCTCTCCATCTCTCACTCACCTATTTGTATCACCAACTATCACACTAATCGACTCGATTATTATGATGACATCAGACCAACTTGCTTCGGTGTTGGAGCGCCGCGATGCGCTGAGGGGGTACCTTTGACATCGATAACAAGAGAATTCAACTAAAAGAAGAAGAACTCCGGACTCAGGACCCGCACTTCTGGGACGACCCCGCCAAGGCGCAGGAAAAGATGCGCGAGGTGGGCGACCTGAAGCGCTGGATCGAGGACTACGATAAGATCGACACGATGGCGGAGGAGCTCTCCCTCGCCCTCGAGTATGCTAAGGAGGAGCCGGAGCTGATCTCCGAGGAGGAGACCGACAAAATATATACCTCTACCCTGGAGGCGCTTGACAACCTTGAGCTGCGCAATATGCTGCGGAGCGAGGAGGATCAGCTGGGTGCCCTACTCCAGATCAACTCCGGTGCCGGTGGTACTGAGAGTCAGGACTGGGCCTCCATGCTGGCGCGAATGTACCAGCGTTGGGCCGAGGCGCATGGTTACAAGGTGACGATCACCAACTGGCAGGACGGCGACGAGGCCGGGATCAAGACTTGCACCTTTGAGATCGAGGGCGACTACGCCTACGGCTATCTCAAGAGCGAGAATGGTGTCCACCGTCTCGTCCGCGTCTCGCCCTACAATGCTCAGGGCAAGCGGATGACCTCCTTTGCCTCCGTCTTCGTCGTACCCCTCGTGGACGACCGGATCGAGGTGACGGTAGACCCCGCCAAGATCAGCTGGGACACCTTCCGCTCCGGCGGCGCCGGTGGGCAGAACGTCAATAAGGTCGAGACCGGCGTCCGACTGCGCTACCAGTACACCGACCCCGACACCGGCGAGACGGAGGAGATCCTGATCGAGAATACGGAGACCCGTAAGCAGCAGGAGAATCGTGCCAACGCCATGCGCCACCTCAAGTCCGAGCTCTACGACCGAGAGCTCAAGCGTCGCCACAAGATGACCGAGGAGATCGAGGGCAGTAAGATGAAGATCGAGTGGGGCTCCCAGATACGCAGCTACGTCTTCGACGACCGGCGTGTCAAGGACCACCGCACCGACTACCAGACCTCCGACGTCGACGGCGTCATGGACGGCGACCTGGATGGCTTCATCAAGGCCTTCCTCATGCAATTTGGCGCCGCACCCAAGGACATCTCCGGACACTGATAACACATTAATACAAAACATACCACCATGATTACAACAGCAGATTTTAAGAACGGCGTCTGCATCGAGCTCGACAGCCAGCTCTACGAGATCGTAGAGTTTCTCCACGTAAAGCCCGGTAAGGGTCCCGCCTTTGTCCGCACAAAGCTGCGCAACCTCCGCGACGGTCGCGTACTCGATAAAACCTGGACCTCCGGCGTCAAGGTAAAGGACGTCCGCATCGAGCGCCGTCCCTACCAGTACCTCTACAAGGACGAGATGGGTCTCGTCTTTATGCACCCGGAGAGCTTCGAGCAGATCACCATCCCCGAGGAGGCGATCGTCGGCGTGCAGTTCCTCAAGGAGGGCGATATGGTCGAGGCGATGATCAATGCAGAGAATGAGGAGATCCTCACCTGCGAGCTCCCCGCCCACGTCACGCTCGAGGTGACCTACACCGAGCCTGCCGTCAAGGGCAATACCGCCACCAACGCCTCCAAGTCCGCCACCGTGGAGACCGGCGCCGAGGTGATGGTCCCGCTCTTCATCACCACCGGTGAGCGCATTGAGGTCGACACCCGCGACGGCTCCTACGTCGGCCGTTCCAAGGAGTAACCGATCCCACCCCACAGACCGAGTGCCGTCTCCTCACCGAGGAGGCGGCACTCGGCTTCTTTAGTGAGGAAAGGGAAAAATAAGAGGAGTAAGCCACCGGATACCTGCTTTATTTCGTTACCTTTGTGGCAAAGTAACATTAGAATTAAAGACTTAGAAGAATGAAGACCATCAAGATGGCGACACTCGCCGCCCTCGTACTCTCTGTGGGACTCGCTGCCTGCAGCACCCTCAAGCCCCTGGATCCCCAGCGCGTGAGCGTAGATCCCCAGCCCCTTGTCCTCAAGGGCGGGAAGGTCCCGGCTACCATCAATGTCCGCTTCCCCAATAAGTGGTTCAATAAGAAGGCAGAGGTACGCATCACTCCCATCCTCAAGTACCCCGGAGGAGAGAGCTGGGGCACCGCATACGCCCTGCAGGGAGAGAAGGTGCGCGGCAATGCCCAGACCGTCTCTTATGCCGGTCAGAGCGTGGTGCTGAATAGCGACTTCGAGTGGAAGCCCGCGATGCGCAATGCGTCACTCTTCCTGAGATTTAATGCCAAGGTGAATGGTAAGGAGGTCCGTCTCCCCGACCTGAAGGTAGGTGAGGGCACCATCGCCACCGAAGCACTCGCTGATGTGGCATACGCCATGCCGGCACTCGCTCCGGACAACTTCCAGAGGATCATCAAGAAGGAGTACGACGCTAATATCCAATTCCTCATCCAGCAGGCCAATCTCCGCGGCACCGAGCTCTCCAAGAGCGAGATCCGCAACTGGAAGGATCTCGTCCAGAACGCCTACCAGATCCCCAATCAGGACGTTGATGTCGAGGTACAGGCCTACGCCTCCCCCGACGGTGGCGTGGAGCTGAATGACAAGCTCGCTCAGAGCCGTGAGAAGAATACCACCAAGTACCTCCAGCGTGAGCTCAATCGTCTCCGTGTCGACAAGGACGTCGCTGCTCACTACACCGCCCAGGACTGGGACGGATTCCGCAAGCTGGTCGAGCAGAGCAACCTCCAGGACAAGGAGCTGGTACTCCGCGTCCTTGAGATGTATCCCGACCCGGAGGTTCGCGAGCGTGAGATCAAGAACATCTCCTCAGTCTTCTCCGACCTCGCTGACGTCATCCTGCCGCAGCTCCGTCGCTCTCGTCTCGTAGCCAATATCACCATCATCGGCAAGAGCGATGACGACATCCTTCGCTACCTCCGCGAGCGTCCCGGTCGTCTCACCGTGGACGAGCTCCTCTATGCCGCAACGCTCTCTGACGACCCCGCCGTGAAGCTCAATGCCTACCAGCAGGCCTCCGGCATCTACCCGAAGGACTACCGCGCTTGGAATAACCTCGGTCTCCTCCGCTACCTCGCCGGAGACATCGATGGGGCAGCCTCCTACTTCGACAAGGCGACCCACGCCGCCACCGCTGCCGGTGTGGATGCCCCCGAGGTGGCACTCAATAAGGGACTGATTGCGCTCAAGGACGGTGACGTCCGCAATGCTCAGACCCTCATCGGTCAGGCAACCAAGGTACCCGAGTACGAGGGAGTGACCGGACTCCTCGCCATCAGCGAGGGACGCTACGCCGATGCCGCCATGGCACTCCGCGACGAGCCGACCAATAATGGTGTCCTCGCCCAGATCCTCAATAAGGACTACAATCGCGCCCTCGAGCTGCTCGGCAAGATCGCTACTCCTGACGCCACCACCGCCTACCTCAAGGCGATCATCGGCGCCCGCACTTCGCAGGACAACCTCGTCATGGAGGGCGTCCGTCAGGCCGTCACCCTCGATCCGGCTCTCAAGCAGACGATCGCACAGGACAAGGAGTTTGGTCGGTATGCCACCGGCGCCGACTTCAAGGCACTTGTCAAGTAACAGATACAGCTAAATACATTTTTCCATATTTTTGCTGCGAAGGGGTGCACTCGAGAGAGTGTGCCCCTTCTCCTTCCCCCGGTCCGACCCGTCCGACCGGTCCGACCCGTCCGATAAGACAGTACGATAGGTGGAGGGGCACCTCGAGGAGATGCGTCTTGTATGGCGACACAATCTCTCTACACTTCACGCTCTGCCCGGCGGGAAATGCACGGGAGGTGAGGGAGAATGGGTACCTTTGCTACCGAAATCATGAGCGAAACGATAATACAGATCATCAATGCCGTCCTCGGCATCGTCTACGTCCTACTGGAGGGCAGCGCCTCGATGTGGCTCTGGCCGCTCGGGGTGGTGCAGCCGATCTTTGCCCTGATCGTCGGCTGGCAGAGTCAGACCTACAGTACGATCCTGGTGCAGCTCTACTACCTCATCACCTGCATCATCGGCTGGATCTCGTGGCAGAGACGGCGACGAGACGGTAGCGGAGGAGAGACGGCTCATCCGCCGATCACCCACATACCACACCGAGAGCTGGCGATCTGCGCCCTAGCGACGGTGGCAGCCTTTGGGTTGATCTTGGTCTCGGTCGAGACCTTTAGCCCCTACCCTGCGGTGGAGGCCGCCGGGACTGCTCTCTGCTTCCTCGGCATGTACCTGCTCATCAGGGCGTATGTCGAGTCGTGGTATGTCTGGATCGTCTCCAACCTCCTCTACACCGTCCTCTACGCCCTCATCCCGGGATACTTCTACACCGCATTCCTCTACGGCGTGATGACCCTCCTTGCAGTGCGGGGGCTGATCATCTGGAGGAGAAAGATGAACCACGAGAGCGACCAACTATGAGCTACCTACCCCATCCCATCTCCACCGTGATCTTTGCCGACGGAGAGGCTCCCTCCGAGGAGCTTGCCTCCTCAGTCCTCAGTCGGGCGTCCAGCGTGATCGTCACCGATGGTGCCCTGAGCAACTACTACCGCCTCACGGAGCGCGATCCGGAGGTGGTGATCGGCGACGGGGACTCGGTCCCGACGGAGCTGCTGGAGCGGCACCACCTCACCTTTACCCGCATCGATGACCAGATGACCAACGACCTCACCAAGGCGGTCCACCATGCCCTCCGCAAGGGATGGCGGTCGATCACGATCTTAGGCGGCACAGGGCTGAGGGAGGACCACACGGTCGCCAATATCTTCCTCCTGATGGACTACTACGAGTCGGGGGCAGAGGTGCAGATGGTGAGCGACTACGGGACTTTTGTCCCCTTCTCCGGTGAGCGGTGCTTCGACGTGCCGCAGGGGCTGGAGGTGAGCTTTTTCTCCCAAGACCACTTGCCGATGAGCGCCGAGGGGGTGACCTACCCCTTCCACAAGGCGATCTACCCGAAGCATTGGCAGATGACGCTCAATAGCGTCACCGAGTGCCCCATCCGTCTTGAGGCGGAGGGGATCGCGCTGCTCTACGTGGCGAGCGAGAGGTATGTCCCACGAGAAGAGGTCAAAGTATGAAGGGTAACGGCGAGCCCAAGGTCTATGTCGTCTGGTCGGGTCGGGAGACGGGCGTCTTCGACAGCTGGGACGACTGCAAGCCCCTCGTGGTGGGGGTGAAGGGGGCGAAGTACAAGTCCTTCAAGGGCATCACGCACGCCGAGGCGGAGCGGATCCTCGCTGACGGACCGGAGCAGTACTACGGCACCGGAACGAAAAAGGAGAAGGAGCCCGCACCGAACTACGATCAGGCGAAAGCCTCCATCTCGCCCGATGCGATCGCCGTCGATGCCTCATCGCAGGGCAATCCGGGGCGTATGGAGTACAGAGGGGTCTACGTGGAGACGGGAGACGAGGTCTTCCACAGCTTGGTCTACCCGAGGGGGACGAATAACATAGGCGAATTCCTCGCCATCGTCCACGCCCTCGCTTGGGAGGAGCAGATGGGGTACTTCGTCCCGATCTACTCCGATAGCCGGAATGCGATCCGCTGGGTGCAGAATAAGGTCTGCAAGACGAAGCTCACTCGCGATGAGCGCACGGAGCAGCTCTTCCGCCACATCGACCGGGCGATCCTCTGGCTGCAGCGACACGACCTAACTAAGTACGACCTCCGGAAGTGGCCCACTGAGGTACTGGGTGAGATCCCGGCCGACTTCGGTCGGAAGTAAGAAGAGCCCCGAGCGGTCATTTTCCGCCCGGGGCTCTACATTTAGTGGGAGACCACTCTTAGTGCTTCTTATTGGTCAGCGCCTCCACCACATTGATGGCGTAGTCTGCGAAATGCTCGTACTCATCGATGTCGTCGACGTAATAGACGGAGGCCTCGTAGGGATACTTGAGCGTATTGACATCGGCGATATTTTGCTTCTCGAGGGCATCGCGACGGTTGTTCATCTCATTCTCGAGATTCTGTGCTTTGTAGAAGAAGGACTCATCCCTCGGATAGGTCTCCACAGTGGCGACGGTATTCTCAAGGATCTGCTCACAGAGGGTATGCAGCTCGAGTAGCGTGGCGACCAGCTCAGGGGTCATCTCGACAGAGTTGCTGCGCTGGCGACGTAGAGCGCGACCGATATTGAAGCAGGAGTCGCCCATGCTCTCGATCTCGGTGGCACAGCGCATGTAGGCCTGGATGTCGTGGTGGGTCTCCTTAGAGAGGTCGTTGGTACTCAGTCGGGTGAGGAAGTCTACGATCTCGATCTCGACCCGGTCACAGATATTCTCATACTTCTCCAGCCGCGTGAAGATCTGCGTAAAGCGCCCTTGGTCCTCCTCTAAGTAGAGCTCCCGCACCATAGACAGCATCGTGCGGATCCGTCCGAGGTAGATCCCCATCTCTCGCTGCACCTGCAGGAGGGAGAGCTCACCGGTGGAGAGCAGCGGTGCGGAGACAAACTGGAGGTGGCTGTACTCTTTATTCCCCTTGTGCTTCTTCGCCGGGCGGATCACCTGCTCGCAGATCTTGGCATAGAGGGGGATGAACCAGATCATGATCAGCATATTGGTGACATTGAAGCAGGTATGGAAGAGCGAGAGCCCGATGCTGACGGCGCCGGTGTAGGAGACGATCTGTGACTGAGCGGCTATCATCGCCGGGTCGGTCAGCGTCTCTCCATTGGTCATCAGGCTGATCTGGTCGCTAGAGAACCGGCTCCCCAGTGAGCCTATGTAGTCATACAGCTCCCTCGGGTCGGCTCCTCCACCGCTCACCACCATCGAGGCAACGAGGTTGGTGACGGGGTAGAAGAGGATCAGCACCCAGATGACACCAAAGACGTTGAAGAGCAAGTGTGAGAAGGCTGCCCGCTTGGCGGTCGTATTGGCACTCAGTGCAGCGAGGTTGGCTGTGATCGTGGTGCCGATATTCTCTCCGAGGATCATTGCCGCACCGATGTGGAAGGGGATCCACCCCTGAGCACACATCACAAGCGTGATCGCCACCATCGCACTCGACGACTGGACGATCAGGGTCAGGACACTACCGATGAGGAGAAAGATCAGGATCGATCCATAGCCCATCCCGGTGTATTTGGAGAGGAAGGCGAGCGCCTCAGGACTGCTCTGCAGGTCGGGCATGGAGTCCTTGAGAAACTCAAGACCCAAAAAAAGCAACGCAAAGCCGAAGATGAACTCTCCTATGGCATTGAGGTTGCTTTTCTTAGAGAATATGAGTGGGATGCCTATCGCCATCATCGGGATCGTGAAGGCACTTATCTCCACCTTAAATCCCAGTAGCGAGATGATCCACGCCGTTGCCGTGGTACCGATATTGGCACCCATGATGACGCCTATCGCCTGCGTGAGATTGAGGAGCCCGGCATTCACAAAGCTGACCACCATCACCGTCGTAGCCGACGAGGACTGGATCATCGCAGTGATGAAGAGTCCGGTCAGCGCACCGAGGAAGCGATTGGAGGTAATGGCCGAGAGCAGCGAGCGAAGGCGATCTCCGGCAGCTTTCTGCAGACCCTCACTCATGATCTTCATCCCGTAGAGGAAGAGACCGAGCGAACCAAGCAGGCTGAGGAAGTCAAGTAGACTGTAATTCATGACTTAAGAGACTTACAGCGGAGAGAGGTATGCGGGAAAAACTTAAGGAGTACACCCTCTCCTATTAAATACCTTGACAAAGGTACCCACAAAATGGCAATAGCGGTAAGAAAGAAGATGCTGTGTCGTAACCAATGACACCGAGGCTTTACAGCTCCAACGAATCAGGATTGAGCAAAAAGTCATAGATACTCATGGTCGTGATCCCATTCTCGCTCCTAAGGACAGGTCCTTCCTCGCCTGAGATCACAATTTTCTTGAATGAATCATCCACGGCAAGCAATGGAGCCTCCTCCTGCCTCACTTTCTCTTCTGTAGGAAGGCGATAGGCTGACTGGACGTAATATCTCTTGCTCCCCCTGTTGCACACAAAATCGATCTCCAGAGTAGAGCGCTGCTGCACCCCGTCGTCATCCCTCCTAACCACAGGCAAGCTACCGACATCCACATTCAGCCCTCGCATTCTTAATTCATTGTAAACAAGGTTTTCCATTAAATGGGTCCACTCGGTCTGCCGGAAATTGAGTCTGGCATTTCGCAGTCCCAAATCCATGAAGTAATACTTACATGGAGATGCAATATATTTCTTGCCCTTTATATCGTACCTGCTAGCCGACTCGATCAGGAAGGAGTCACAGAGATAGTCCACATAGTTGCTAACAGTATCATAGGTAATGGATGACTTCTTGACGCTCCGGAAGGTATTTGCTAGATTATTTGGATTAGTTAGAGACCCTATTCCGGAGGCTAATATGTTAATTAGCTCCTTGAGATCATCATCCTTCCGTATATTATACCGCTCCTGTATATCCCTGATATAGGTCTCGTCAAAAAGAGCTTTGAGGTAATCGGACTTCTGCACTTCCGACTGGTATGAGACGATCTGTGGCAGTCCGCCATACAGCATATACTCCTTGAGACCGGCAGACTTGGAGCCTTCATAGACCGACATAAACTCAGAAAAACTAAGAGGATACATCCTGACCTCAAATCCCCTGCCTCTAAATTCCGTAGCTATATCCTTGGACAAAAACCGTGCGTTACTCCCTGTCACATAGATATCCACATTACCCATAGTGAGCAGGCCATTGAGCACATCCTGAAAATCCTTCAGCATCTGCACCTCGTCAAATAACAGATAATAGATCCGCTCATCGCTGATGCGACTCTGCACATATTGATAAAGTGCGTCAGGATCCCTTAGCTCCCGATCTCGGTAGCTCTCAAAGTTAACCTCGACGATACACTCTCGCTCTACCCCCTGATTGAGTAGCTCAGTTGCGAATAGGTCGTACAAGAGGAAAGACTTACCACACCTCCTCATACCGGTCACCACCTTGATCATCCCATTGCCTTTGAGGGAGATCAGCTTACTCAGGTAATTTGGACGATTGATTTTCATGAGACGAGTATTCATTTCGTATTGAGGACGAGCGTCACTTGTGACACTATTTTCGAGTACAAATATACGCTTTTGGCTTAAATCCATTAATCCTACTCGAAAAAGTTGTCACATGTGACACTTTTTTCGAGTAGCAAAGAGGGTCGTGTCCCTGCTGGGTAGAGCTGTGAGAGAAAAGCGGTACATTTGGGTTGCTATATACCGACTAATATTTAGCACTATACACGGATATGAAAGACAAGCAACTATCATTTACTGAAGCAGTGGTGGCGATGATCACCATCCCGCTCGCACTGGTCATCGGGTCGATCCTCCTCAGCAAGAAAAAGAGGTAGTCTGACGACGCAAATCTATTACCGGTAATAGGCGCGACTAATACCGGTAATAGGTTTCACTAATACCGGTATTAGTTTTCACTGAGACCGATATTAGATCGAGCCCCATTTCTGAGCGATTTCTCTCTTATCGGGGTACTGAATTTATTCGGTACCTTTGTATGTTACATACATCAAGCAATTACGAAACAATAGATAGAGTACAGATCCGAGATGTTAACGACTGAATTCCTACTGGAGCATACCGATGAGGCGATCCGGAGACTGAAGATCAAGAATGTCGACCCGGAACCGATCATCGACAAGGTGCGCGCCCTCGATGAGGAGCGCCGACAGACCCAGAGCGAGCTCGATGAGACCAATGCCGAGATCAATAAGCTCTCCCGAGAGATCGGCGGGCTGATGCGCGATGGCAAGCGCGACGAGGCTGAGACGATCAAGGCGAGGGTGAGCAGCCTCAAGGATCGATCCAAGGAGCTGACCGACCGCAAGCGGGATCTGGAGCAACAGCAGGTCGATACGATCGTCCTCCTGCCCAACGCCCCCTCGGAGACTGTCCCCGCCGGCAAGTCAGCCGACGACAACGTCATTGAGCGGAAGGGCGGCGAGATCCCTGACCTCCACCCGGACCATAAGAAGCCTCACTGGGAGCTCGCCAAGGAGTACGGTCTAATCGACTTTGAGCTCGGGGTGAAGATCACCGGAGCGGGCTTCCCCGTCTACACCGGCTACGGCACGAGACTCCAGAGGGCGCTGATCTGCTTCTTTATGGACAGCGCGCGCAAGGCGGGCTACCTCGAGATCGAGCCGCCCTTTGTCGTCAATGAGGCATCCGGCTTCGGCACCGGGCAGATCCCCGATAAGGAAGGGCAGATGTACCACTGCGAGGTGGACGACTTCTACCTCATCCCGACGGCTGAGGTGCCGGTAACCAATATCTTCCGCGATGAGATCGTCGATGAGAAGAGCCTACCGATCCGCATGTGCGCCTACTCCGCCTGCTTCCGTCGCGAGGCGGGGAGCTACGGCAAGGACGTGAGGGGACTCAACCGCCTACACCAGTTTGACAAGGTGGAGCTGGTTCGCATCGAGCACCCCGACCACTCCTACGAGGCACTGGATCAGATGGTTCGCTACGTGGAGACGCTGGTCAGCAAGCTGGAGCTGCCGTACCGCATCGTTCGGCTCTGTGGAGGAGACATCAGCTTCACGTCGGCGCTGACCTTTGACTTCGAGGTCTTCTCCGCTGCACAGGAGCGCTGGCTGGAGGTGAGCTCAGTATCCAATTTCGAGAGCTTCCAGGCCAACCGCCTGAAGTGTCGCTTCAAGGGCGAGGACGGCAAGATGCACCTCGTCCACACGCTCAATGGCAGCGCCCTCGCCCTACCCCGCATCGTGGCCGCACTGCTGGAGAATAACCAGACACCTGAGGGCATCGTCATCCCCGAGGCGCTGCGCCCCTACACTGGATTTGACATCATCCCGGCACCGGGCAAGTAACGCAACGGATGCGTCCCATACTATCATACACCCTCACCCTGCTCCTTGCGCTCCTCTCAGGGGTGGCGGTGGCGCAGGGTCCCACCGCACGTCTCAAGTCGTCGCCCATGCTGGCGGGGACAGAGACGCTCACCTTTGACCTCTCCTACTCCTTTGGCTTCATCAAGGGGAGCGTAGGCACAGCCACCCTCACCACCACGCCGACACGGGGTGGAGGCTGCACCACGCGTCTCCTGCTCCGGACGAAGAACGCCGTCGAGACCTTCTTCCCGATGCGGGACACGATGCAGACCTGGTACGGCGCCGACCGGCTGCCGCAGCGCTTCTACAAGGGGATCGATGAGAATAAGTACCGTATGCGGGACGAGGTGACCTACCGCTTTACCCCCAAGACCGCCTTTACCAGTGCAAGGCAGTACCACGATGACGGCACCTTGAGGGAGTCGCGCGACAGCCGCATCGATGCGACGAGTGCCGCGGTGCTCGACCTACTCTCCATGGTCGCCTATGTGCGTGCGATCCCTGAGGACGAGCTGACAGCCGCCACGAGCGGGCAGAGCTTCATCATCCCGCTCGGCAAGGAGCTGACAGAGGGGCGCTTCACCTTCATCGGCTACAAGGTGCGGAAGTATAAGGGCAAGTCAGTCAGCACGATGGAGGTAAGCTTTGACATCGGCGATCCGGGATTTAAGAAAAACCGGGACACGCTGCGGCTCTACATCACCCGGGATGCCAAGCGACTACCGATCTTTGCCCGCGCAGAGCTGGCGATCGGCTCCGTGGACTGTCGTCTCGTATCAGACAAGTAACCCCCTATGAGCAAGTGTGTAGACCCTCTGGAGCTGATCCTCAAGTACTACGACCCCGCGTCGGAGGCGTACCGCATCCTGACGATCCACAGCGAGCGGGTGACGGCGAAGGCGCTGGATATCGTCGATCGCCATCCCGAGTGGCACCTGGACCGTGACTTCGTCGCTGAGGCGGCGATGCTGCACGACATCGGGATCTTCCTCACCGACGCGCCGAGTATAGACTGCCACGGCACCGAGCCTTACCTGATGCACGGCGCCCTCGGTGCCGACCTCCTCCGTAAGGAGGGGCTGCCCCGCCATGCGCTCGTCTGCGAGCGGCATACCGGCACCGGCGTGACGCTGGAGGAGATCCTGCGGGAGGGCTACGAGATGCCGCACCGCGATATGGTGCCGATTACCCTTGAGGAGCAGATCATCTGCTTTGCCGACTGCTTTTACTCCAAGGGGAATGTGGAGAAGCTGACCGTCGAGAAGAGCGTCGAGAGCCTCCGCGAGAAGCAGCGCGGCTACGGGCAGGACAATCTCGACCGCTTCGATGCCTGGTGTACCCTTTTCCTATAACGTCACATGAATCTACGGACTGAAGACCTCGTCAAGAAATACAAGAGCCGCACGGTAGTCAACCACGTCTCCATCAACGTCTCTCAGGGAGAGATCGTCGGGCTGCTCGGTCCCAACGGTGCCGGGAAGACCACCACCTTCTACATGACGGTGGGGCTGGTGGTGCCCAATAACGGGCGGATCTACCTCGATGATGAGGACATCACGCGGGAGCCGATCTACAAGCGGGCGCACCGAGGGATCAGCTACCTGGCGCAGGAGGAGTCCGTCTTCCGCAAGATGAGCGTGGAGGACAATATCCTCTCTGTCCTCGAGATGACCAAGCTCACTAAGGAGCAGCAGCAGGAGAAGCTCGAGTCGCTGATCAGCGAATTTGGGCTCGAGAAGGTGCGGACCAACCAGGGCGACCGCCTCTCCGGCGGAGAGCGCCGACGGACAGAGATCGCGCGCTGCCTCGCCATCGACCCGAAGTTCATCATGCTCGATGAGCCCTTTGCCGGTGTCGACCCGATCGCCGTGCAGGACATCCAGTCCATCGTCGCCCGACTCAAGGGCCTCAATATCGGTGTGCTGATCACCGACCACAATGTAAATGAGACCCTCTCCATCACCGACAGAGCCTACCTCCTCTTTGAGGGAAAGATCCTCTTCCAGGGGACGGCGGAGGAGCTGGCAGCGAATGAGATCGTCCGGGAGAAATACCTCGGGACCGACTTTGAGCTCCGTCGGCGCACCTTTGCCGGGATCGATGCATGAGACAGGACCTGGGACAATTCTCTCCTCTCCTCGACCGAGCCGTGCGGGCTCTCGGCGGGCTGCCCGGTGTCGGCAGCAAGAGCGCCCTAAGGCTGGCACTCTTCCTCCTGAGGGAGGGCAAGAGCTTCACTCACGGACTTACCGATGACCTCCGAGACTTCGTCGACGGCATTCACTACTGCAGCGAGTGCCACAACATCTGCGATGAGGAGCTCTGCGCCATCTGCAGCGATCCCCGGCGCGATTCCCGGCTCGTCTGCGTCGTCGAGAGCGTGCGTGAGGTGCTGGCGATAGAGCAGACAGGGCGGTATCACGGGCGGTACCACGTCCTCGGCGGACTCATCTCGCCCATCGACGGCATCGGCCCCGATGACCTCTTCCTTGCCGACCTGCCCCAGCGGGTAGAGGACGAGGGGGTGAGGGAAATCCTCCTCGCCCTCAGCACCACTATGGAGGGCGACACGACCAATTTCTACATCTACCGCCTCCTAAAGGATATCCCCGACCTCAGTATCAGCACCCTCTCCCGCGGTGTCTCCGTCGGTGATGACCTAGAGTACGCCGACCAGCTCACCCTCGGCCGCTCGATAGAGAACCGTATCCCCTTCTCCTCCACCCTCCGGGACTAAGCCCACCCCTTTCGATAATCTGCATTTGGGTAAAAATAGGAATGCAGGACCATCGCGGAGGCACCCCGCCAGGGGTGCTCGCTCCATAGGCATCCTTGCGGATGCCGGTATTGCTGTCAGAGCTTAGTGTATTTTGGCTAAACGTCCGACTTGTCCGACCTGTGGGCTGCACCCCGGCAGGGGTGCGTTGTTCATAGCCCGGGTGTCGGAGGGGCGCAGCCCCGACGACCCCGGGTAAGCATAGCCCTCTTTTACCCCCTCGACCCCGATAGGGCGTCGCTCGTCATAGAGAGCTTCTGGAGGGAGCGACACCCTATCGGGGTCGTATATATAAGGCGTACCGCAGGTGACCCGGGGTCATCGGCACTTCGTGCCTCGACCGCGGGCTATGCAGAAAGGACCCCTACCGGGGTCCCCTGTCGGACAGCCTCTCGATAATCTGCATTTGGTGTAGATTCGCTCCTCCGATAATCTGCATTTCGTGTAGATTCACCCATCCCGATAATCTGCATTTCGTGTAGATTCACCCATCCCGATAATCTGCATTTCGTGTAGATTCACCCATCCCGATAATCTGCATTTCGTGTAGATTCACCCATCCCGATAATCTGCATTTCGTGTAGATTCACCCATCCCGATAATCTGCATTTCGTGTAGATTCGCTCCTCCCGATAATCTGCATTTCGTGTAGATTCACCCCTCCCGATAATCTGCATTTCGTGTAGATTCACCTCTCCCGATAATCTGCATTTGGTGTAGATTCACCCTTCTCGATAATCTGCATTTGGTGTAGATTCGCCCTCTCCGATAATCTGCATTTGGTGTAGATTCACCCTTCTCGATAATCTGCATTTGGTGTAGATTCGCCCTCTCCGATAATCTGCATTTGGTATAGAAACAGGAATACGAAACCCTCGCTATGGCACCCGTCAGGGTGCTCGCTCCATAGGCATCGGTCATCCGCGAAGCGGTGACCGATGTACAGAGACAAACCTTAATCCCTCGACCCATTGCGGGTCGCCGAGCAGACATTCCCTACCGGCGACCCACAGGGGGTCGAGCTGTCCAAACCAATCCCTTTACATCGGTCTTCGCCACTACGTGGCTCGACCGATGCCTATGGAACGAGCATCCTTCGGATGCGGCAATGCCCCCACGACGGCGTGCCCGCCAACATCGTATCCTACCTATAAGCTGCAAAAATGGTTACCTTTGGGAAAACAAGATTATTATGGAGTACAATCGCAACACCTACTTCTCAGCATTCTACCACATTGTCTTCTCTACCAAGGATCGACAGAGATTTCTTGAGGGAGATGTCAAGGCAAATCTCCTCAGGTATATGGTTGCTTTTGTCAAAAACAACCATGCTCATCTAATCATCGTGAATGGGATGCCCGATCACATACTTATGCTTATCCACGTGAGTAGCCCCTCATTCCTGATGTCCGACTTTGTACGCGAGCTAAAAAAGTCCACAAACAAAGTACTAAATCAAAACTATGGCTTTGGCGGAAGATTTAAGTGGCAATCCGGGTACTACGTGCAGAGCTTAGGTAGGTCGCAAGTGGATAGTTGCTATCACTACATCCAAGACCAAGAGCTCCACCATCGCTCTATGTCCTTTGATGACGAATGGGATGCGATAATGAAAGGGATCTCAAAAGACGAGACCGTATTATCTGAAAAGCAATGATACAAAACCTGGCGACGCCGTACGTCATCCACCCGGCGGACCTGCGGATCAGCGAGGAGGGGATCACCTTCCTACCACTCTACATGACCCCACTACTCTGATGACTAAGACACTGATCTACTTCCACGGATTTCAGTCCGGCGCCGGCACAGCCACCGTGGGGCGCTTCCGCCGGTGCCTCCCCGACTGGCGAGTCGAGGCACCCGACATCCCGCAGGACCCCCTCGAGGCGCTTGACTTCCTCCGCACCCTCTGCGCCGAGCTCCAGCCGGACGTCATACTCGGCACCAGCCTCGGCGCCTTCTACGCCCACCAGATGGTCGGCTACCGTCGCATAGCGGTCAATCCTGCCCTCCACCTCTCCAAGATGCCCGAGATCCTCCACGTCGGGCAGTACCACTACCTCCAGCCGCGGCTCAGTGGGGAGACCACCTTTGAGATCACCGACGAGATCATCCGCCACTTCCGCGAGGCGGAGCAGCGGCAGTGGGACCACCTGCGAGACCGCGACGGCCGAGAGGAGCCGATCCTTGGCTTCTTCGGCACCCGAGACACCACCGTCGACTGCAGAAGCGACTTCGAGCAGCACTACGGCACCGCCTGCACCGCCTCCTTCGACGGCGAGCACCGGATGACCGACCGCGTCGTCAGCGAGGTTCTCGCCCCAGCGGTTCGCTCCCTCGCATGATCAAGCCTATCAGATCGACGGGTCCGGCAGGCTAAAGGTATCGCCTCCCTCCAGCGTCCCCTCGCGGTAGCCCTTGTAGAGCCACGCCATGCGCTGCTTCGAGGTGCCGTGATTGAAGGCATCCGGCACCACGTACCCCTGAGCCTCCATCTGCAGCTTATCATCCCCGATGGCGTGCGCCGCATTGATCCCCTCCTCGATGTCGCCTGGCTCGAGCGAACCGAATCGCGCATCGTCGTAGTGCGCCCACATACCAGCGTAGTAGTCCGCCTGCAGCTCCAGCCGCACGCTGATCGCATTCGCCTCCGTCTTGCTCACCTGCGCCATCCGCGCATGCGCCTTATCGAGCGTCCCGAGGAGGTTCTGCACATGGTGCCCCACCTCGTGCGCGATCACGTAGGCGTAGGCAAAGTCGCCTCCGGCACCGAGCTGCGTCTTCATCTGGTTAAAGAAGGAGAGGTCTATATACAAGGTCTGGTCCGCCGAGCAGTAGAAGGGGCCCACCTGCGACGACGCCCCACCGCAGCCACTCTGCACCGCATCGGTATAGAGCACCATCCACGGCGGCGTGTAGGTCTTGCCATACTTCGCAAAGATTTCCGTCCAGGCATCCTCGGTCCCCTTGAGAATCACCTTGGTAAAGGTGGCCATCTCCTCTTCCTCGGCCGTCGGGGTATACGGCTCCTCCTGAGCCGTCTGCTGCGTGACGATCGCGCCACCGCCCTGCCGAAGCACGTCGAGGGGATTACCCCCCATCAGCCAGGTGATCAGCCCGACGACGATCAGCCCCCCGATGCCCATGCTGGCACCCTTGACCCGCCTACCACGCCGGTCCTCTACGTTACCGCTCTGTTGTCTTCCGTCCAGTCTCATATCTTTTTTTGTAAAAAATTAATAGCTCTCGGTCTCATTGGGAAACGACCCCTCCGCCACGGCAGCGGCGTAGTCGTCGAAGGCGCGAACCATCGCCTCCCCCACCTCGCCGAAGCGGCGGAGGAACTTCGGCCTGAAGCCCTCATTCATCCCCAGCATATCCTGCATCACCAGTATCTGTGCATCGGTATCCGGACCGGCACCTATGCCGATCGTCGGCACCGAGACCGCCTCCGTCACCCGCTTGGCGAGAGCGGCGGGGATCTTCTCCAGCGTGATCGCCGAGACGCCGATCTCATCCAGCATCTGCGCATCCTCCAGCAGTCGCTCGGCGGCCGCCTCCTCCCTAGCCTGCAGGCCATAGCCCCCGAGACGATGGATCGACTGAGGCGTCAGCCCCAGGTGCCCCACCACAGGGATATTTGCCCCGAGGATCATCTCCAGCGAGGCGCGGACCTCGCGACCGCCCTCCACCTTCACCGCATCACAGCCTCCCTCCTTCATCATCCGGATGGCGTTCTGCAGCGCCGCATAGGGGTCCCCATGCACGGTGCCGAAGGGCATATCTCCCATTACAAAGCAGTGGCGCACCGCACGTGTCACGCACTGCACGTGGTAGATCATCTGATCCAGCGTGATCGGCAGCGTCGTCGGGTGCCCCGCCATCGTATTGGATGCCGAGTCGCCCACAAGGATCGCATCAATGTGGCTCCTGTCCACGAGGAGGGCGGAGGTATAGTCGTAGCAGGTGACGCAGGCAAGCTTCCGCTGCCCCTTCAGCTCCGCAAAGTCTCTTGCGGTAATCTTCTTACGCTCGGTTTTCTCAGTCATATCTTGATTGTCGATTGATTTCTCTCTCACAAAGGTACCCCATTCTCCCGATACATAACTACAGCACGAGATAGGGGTCTACTATGTCTCTAAAAGCAACTTGGGAGCCGGTCAAATGGTAGGTGAATATACAGACCTATCCTTTCTCAGGGCAGAGAATTTTGATGCTTTTATAGAGCATGTGAAAAACTTATCGCTCACTCCGGAGGAGTTGCAGCGCTTGAGAGAGCAACGAGAGCAAGAGATAACCACCAGCCTTACAAAGCTCAATAATGATATCTATCAGAATGAAAAAGGACTTGGTGAAAATGACCGTGTTTATCTTGTGGCAGCCTCTATTATTGCCACAATTGGTGTACCGGGCAAGGTGAAGCCCTTAGAGAAGTCTGACCTCAAGTCCTCGAGCGAAGCGAAAAATAGAGACGGAGATATCATGATACGCAAGATCGATGCTTTCTTGGAGGAGAAAGATCTCCCCTCAGGTAAGAAGGAGCTAATCTTGCGTACCCTACAGAATACACTCACCACCGATAATATCAATAAGGTCGAGAATGGCGAGACGCAACTCAAGCGTGTCTTCAGTAAGATTATCGACGACCTCGGCATCTACTATAAGATTGGCTTGACTACAGACTTCACGGGAAAGCTCTTCAATGAGATGTACTCGTGGCTTGGTTTTTCTCAAGATAAGCTTAATGATGTGGTCCTGACTCCCTCTTATGTAGCACAGCTCCTTGTACGCTTAGCCAGGGTGAATAAAGACTCCTATGTGTGGGACTTTGCCACAGGCTCGGCCGGCTTGCTCGTGGCAGCAATGAATGAGATGCTCAGCGATGCGCGTGCCACGATCACTTCCCCTGATGAATTAGCCCTAAAAGAAGCGCGTATAAAGGCGGAGCAACTACTTGGCTTGGAGCTGCTACCGAGTGTCTATATGCTGGCTGTCCTCAATATGATACTTATGGGCGATGGCAGCTCTAATATCCTCAATAAAAACTCCCTCACAGACTTCGATGGCAAGTATGGATTTGGGAAGCAGGATACACCATTCCCGGCCGATGCCTTTGTCCTCAATCCCCCATACTCAGCAGACGGCTGTGGAATGAACTTCGTGGAGCGTGCACTCGGCATGATGAGTAAAGGCTACGCTGCCATCATCATCCAAAGCTCGGCAGGCAGCGGTAAGGCGCGAGACATCAATAGGCGAATACTCCAACGGAACACCCTTATCGCAAGCATTAAGATGCCGATAGATCTTTTCCTTGGCAAGTCGAGCGTGCAGACCAATATCTATGTCTTTAAGGTGGCAGAGAAGCACAATCCCAGGCAGATTGTCAAGTTCATAGACTTCTCCAACGACGGCTATACACGCACCAACCGAAAGAAAGCCAGTATCAATCTGCGTGATACCGACAGAGCTAAGGAGCGATACGAGGAGCTGGTAAACCTTGTTCACTATGGCAGGCAATACCTAAATATCTTCACTGAAGAGGAGTACCACGAAGATACCATCGACCCCTCGGATGGAGGAGACTGGAATAAATCAGCTCCCATAGACACTCGCCCCACATTGGCAGACTTCAAGAAGACCGTAGCCGACTACCTCGCATGGGAGGTCTCCACACTCCTCAAGCAACAAGCCACAGACGAGGACAGCTTGGGAAAATAGATGCCCCACTCAACAAGATGCTTGAGAGCGTTGAGTGGGGCGAATATAGACTCGGTGATTTATTTGAGATTGAAAACACTTTTAGCTTCAATAAGGACGCACTAACCCCAGGTAATGACTATGATTATGTGACAAGAACATCTCAGAACCAAGGGATATTGCAGTCTACAGGATTTGTAAATTACGAAAACATAAATGATGCGGGTACTTGGAGTCTCGGGCTACTTCAGATGGATTTCTTCTATCGAAGGAAACAGTGGTATGCAGGACAGTTTGTTCGGAAAATTGTTCCTAAGATATGCCTAACTGATAGTCGCATATCCTTTTTCTCAACGATATTAAATAAGCAAAAACAGGTACTATCTTCGGTGTTAGTGAGAGATGTAGACGAGGTGTTTCGCAATATAACTTGTCTTCTCCCGACTCGTGATGATGAAATAGACTATGAGTTTATGGAGCGTTTCATTGCCGAGCTAAACGCTCAGCGTTTAGCCGAGCTAAACGCTTATCTCTCTGTCACTGGACTCAAAGACTATACCCTAACTCCCGAAGAAGAGCAAGCCGTCAAGGACTTCGAAGAAGGGAAGGTTGAGTGGGACGAATATAGGCTCGGTGATTTGTTTGAGATACGTCCAACAAAAGCATATAAATATACGAATAGAGATCTCTTTTCTTTTTCGGGAGATACTCCTGTTGTGACCAATACAAGTCTTAATAATGGTATTAGTGGGACTGTTGGTTTAGATCCAACAGAAGCAGGAGGTATAATTACTTACAGTGATACAACAACATCCGATGCTATCTTTTATCAGCCATACCCTTTTGTTGGTTATTCTCATATTCAAGGACTTTATCCGAAGAATAGAGAGTGGAGAAAAAATGCTCTCTTGTACGTTGTCGTTTCTTTTAGAAAATCTTCAAATGGGCTGTTTGATTATGGGAATAAGTTTAATAGAGCAATAGCTTCAGATATGAGTGTAGTCCTCCCAACTCGAGAAGGTGAGATAGACTTCGTATGTATGGAAACCCTAATTTCTGCGATTCAGAAGTTGGTGATTAAGGACGTTGTCCTCTATGCCGACCGAGAGATTGAGGCAACAAAGAATGTAATAGATAAAACCTCTAAGAGCAACTCTATCTGATATGATTGATAATGATAAAAAAGAATATGGCAGGTCTTGGGAAAACGTACAGTTTACCCAAGGAGGGAAAAGCCCTGAATTATTTCAAAAAGGGAAAGCCAAATATATTGCCCAATTTCTGAGAGATCAACTTCAACTCAAGAATCTGTCCTTTTTGTTCGGATCAGGCACTAGTACCCCTGCACTACCTCTTATGGCAGACCTATATAGAGAGGTGCAGGAATGCCTAAGTACTGAATCGGTCTACAAAATTAAAAGTCTATTTGACAAAGTATCTGCTAATGCTTCTGAGAATCTAGAAGAGATTCTAGGCTTGCTCTATGCTCGTCATTCTTATTTAGAAGGAATTAAATCAGAAATGGGTTCTCAGACAACAAAAAGTTTAATTGACAAAATAGAAGGATGCATCCTGACTCGTCTGAATCAGGATATTCTCGCTGAATGTACGAGGGAAAAGGACTCGAATGTAGATAATCAATCCAATGCCCCATTTATATCTACACTAAATGTTTATGAAACATTCTATCGCACACTATCCCTCCGCTCTAAGGAACTATCTCGATTGTCAGTGTTCACAACGAATAATGATTTATTCAATGAAACAGCAATGGACAATACGAATACTATGTATATTAATGGTTTTACATCAGGGCTAAAACGCTACTTTAATCCTTCACTATTCCACTACACTTATTCTAAAAGAATGGACTCTTCCATAGACAAATATGAACCCGTAGATAATATGGTCTATCTATATAAGCTTCATGGTTCTGTCAATTGGGTAGAACAAGACAGCGTAGGCAATAAGTTCTATAACATCGTAGAGATTGATGCCAAACAATCCGTTTCTTTTGGACGAAGCGAAAGAGTGATGATCTACCCAACTCCAACCAAACAGAATAAGAGTTTGGGTAGCCCTTATACAGATATTATACGAGCTTTTCATCACAAACTGCTACAACCCAATAGTGTTCTCTTTGTATGCGGTTATTCCTTTAGCGACGAGCATCTCAATCGAATTATTTATCAGGCTTTGGCTGCCAATAGTAGCTTAAATGTCGTTGTTGTAAATAAACTAGACGAGAGTAAGGAGATCAAACAAGTGGATGACCGACGTATTTATCATCTTTGGGAAGAAAAACAAGACCTTACGAAAGTGACTAATTCTTCGGAATTAGATGAAGAGGAAGACACGTCGGAAGTCGTAGAGACTACTGAAAAGACCCCCCCAATTCACTACTTTTCGGAATTCGTAAATCTCATGTCAGAGATAATATCTCAGCCGGATGATAGGCAGGAGCTGTTGAATAAGTTCTCCAATGAAATACTCAACCAATTACAAAGTGGCAAATAATGATAGTCGGGAAAATAATATCTATTGAGTATGATCGCTTTAAGGTTCGTCTACTCAATGATGCAAAAGTCGCTTCTATCAGCATAAAAAGAAAGGTTTATCATTTTGGCAATATTGGGAGCTATCTCAAGGTGACTAACCATGCCAATGAGATGATTTTATGTGAGGTTACAGCAATATACGAACAAGTAGCTATAACAGATAGTCTTTTAGAACAAGAGTTTCGTCTTGATTCTCCTAGAGATTTATTAATGAAGCCTATAGGATCATATCGAACAGATGGATTCAAATTAGGCATAATGACTTATCCATCCGTGTATGCAGATGTTTATGTCGTAACAGAGGCAGATCTCAATGACGCCCTCAAAGATGCTATTCAGAAAAACCTCGACAAAAGTATATATTTAGGAAATAGTAGAAATCTCCAAGGCTACCCAATACATCTTGATATAGATAAGTTGTTCTCGATACATACAGCCATATTAGGAAACAGCGGCAGCGGAAAGTCTTATACTATAGCAAGGATACTTCAGCAGGTAGAAGCAATGGGAGCAAAACACACAACTATCTTATTCGATGTAAATGGGGAGTATGCACAAGCATTTCCTAATGCCAAACACCTACGCCCAAACATTGCAGAAGAAACGACGGAGGATAAAGTTGAGTATTCTCCCTTCTCTTTGCCCTACTATTTGTTGAACCTTGATGAGTGGCTTTCTTTTCTAATGGCTTCAGACAGAACTCAACGCCCTTTTTGGGATAGAGTTCTTCAAGAATGTTATCGTTTTTATCGGCTAAGTCTTTCTCAAGGTGACACGGGAGAAACAGAAAAGTTTGAGCTATATATACGTTGGAGAATTTCTCAGATGTTGGCAGGAATACTCTCCAGAACTGATAGTGACACATCCAAAATAACATCTGCTCAAGGCTTATTGGCTAGTATCCGAGCCATTTTGAGTTCTTTTAAAACTAAGAATGAGCATGCTATAGCAAATATAATTGCCACAATTGAAGAGTATCAAGCTGCTTGTACAATAGACTATGGTAAGAATGACAACAAACTCTCAAACAAAACAGAAGAACAGATAGGGAAAATTGATTTCGAGAAAATAAGAGATGTAATAGAAACCCGGCTTCCCCACGGTCAATATTATGACTATAGATTCCTCAAAATTGCAGCAGAGATGACCCTCATTGATGAGGAAGCAAAAGGCAATAGCCGCATCAGAGAGTATACATCAACAATGTTTGCTCGTCTAGATTACTTTCTTGAAAATCCAGAATGTGCTTTTATGAGGACAGACTCTTCGGAATTTGGAGAGAATAAAGATAAATATCTAGAGAAACTGGGCATTATAGCAACAGACTCAGATTCGAAGAAACCATTTTTGTTAACAATAGAACTCATCTCTCTTGGTAATGACACACTGGAATTAGTAACAGGGGTTCTTACGCGAATGATTTTCGATTATCGTAAAACCCGTATTGGGAAAGAGAGGAGACAAGCTCCTATACACTTGATTCTTGATGAAGCTCATCGTTATATACGAAAGGATAGAGAGTATATTTTGAAAGAAAATCTCTTTGAGCGAGTGGCAAGGGAGGGGAGAAAGTATGCTTGCTATCTCATTATCTCTTCTCAACGCCCCTCCGAATTGTCTCCGACGGTTCTATCTCAATGCGCCAACTATATTATTCATAGAACTCAGAATAAAATAGACCTAGATTATATCTATTCTGTGCTACCTTATTTCTCCGAAGACTACCTCACAAAGATCAAGCAAGCTAGTCCAGGAGAGGCATTAGTTTTTGGGTCTTGCGTACCTATGCCACTACAAGTGGAGGTTATCAAAGCAGACCCAGAACCCAATAGTAAGAACTGTGTCATATCTGAAGAATGGTGGCCATCTCAAGATTCAAAAGTGAACTTTTAGCCTTTTGCTTATTGTAGTAACTATGTCGCCTAACAGTATATTAGAGAATATTGCTGTCCGATAAGTGTCTGACAGAGGTGATGAAGAATGGACAGACTTCTTTTTCTGGAGTCAGCCCTTAGTGGTTAATTTGTGGTGTCAAATAACACTACTTAACCATAAGCAGAAGCACACATTTTACTGGATAGCCGACCTTCTCACGGATTGTTAGACGGGGGCGACGTATTTGAGTGGTACAGAAACCATTCAACTCATTGTGAAGAGTGGGGAACGAAGCACCCCTTGCGGTTACCCGCTTCTTAGTCACGCGGTCGAGGGGGGCTCAGCCCCGAAGACCGGTGGATCAGGCACGCAAGCAATCCCGGCGACCCGCAAGGGGTCGAGGCATCATGTGTATGCTTGCACATCGGTCTTCGGCACTTCGTGCCTCGACCGATGCCTAGGGAGCCGGCATCCTTCGGATGCCGGCGTGCGGTCTAAGCCGGTACGTTTGTGCAGAGCGTCCGATCCGTTCACTCGTCCGATAGGATAGCGCACAGGGTCCCACTGGGCGTTGCACTATCAGTTCGTCCGAGAGCATAATTAGTGGCACCCCGGCAGGGGCGCTCGGTTTTTAGCCCGGGTGTCGAGGAGGGGCGCAAGCCCCGACGAAGACCCCGGGATGGATCGGCGGGGAAAAACACCTCGACCCCGCCAGGGTGTCGCACTGATTGACTGACGGGTAAGTGCGACACCCTGGCGGGGTCGTATACCTTGAATGCGTCATCGTTTCCCGGGGTCTTCGGCACTTCGTGCCTCGACACCCGGTCTAAAAAGCGATGATCCCTCCGGGGCTTCGCCCCTGCGGGATCGTCCGGCGAGATGGACAGGAGGGAGCCCGGGGGGGGGTGGCACCCCTTGCGTGTGCATTCCTTACGTCGGGGGAGGGTTCTCTATGGCGATGCGGCTGGAGATTGTAAACCATTGGCCTCTTTTTTCCCTACCTTTGTCGTAACCAAAGAACAGATAGAGTATGACAGCAGAGGATAAGCAGCAGCCCCGCGTGGTGATCATCGGCGGGGGACTTACAGGTATGTCGGTGGCGGCAGGGTGCGATATGCACGAGATCCCCTTCCTCCTCCTCGAGCGGGAGGAGCGACTGGGTGGACAGATCCACACGCATCAGCAGGGGGGGTACACCTTTGAGACCGGACCCAATACCGGGTCGGTCTCTACGCCCGAGGTGGCGGAGCTCTTTGAGTACGTAGCTCCGGAGGCGGAGATGGAGGTGGCGAAGTCGGCCTCGGAGGCGCGCTGGATCTGGAAGGGAGACCGCTTCCACCCGCTGCCGTCGGGCCCGATCAGCGGTCTCACGACCCCGCTCTTCTCGTGGCGGGACAAGCTGCACATCCCCTTCGAACCCCTCGTGAAGCGGGGCACCGACCCCAATGAGAGCGTCGGGGACCTCGCCGAGAGGCGCCTCGGGAAGAGTATGGTGGACTACGCGGTGGATCCCTTCATCGGCGGGGTCTATGCGGGCGACCCCTACAAGCTGGTGACACGGCTGGCGCTGCCTAAGCTCTACGACCTGGAGCGGAAGTATGGGAGCTTCATCGGCGGCTCGATGAAACTGATGAGGGAGCGGAAGCCGACGGAGCGGGACAAGAAGGCGACGAAGAAGGTCTTCAACGTCGTCGGCGGGCTCTCGCGCCTGATCGAGGGGATCGAGCGGAAGGCCTCCCGCAGCGGGCGCTTCGTCACCGGCACCACCGACATCCGCATCCGTCCCGTGGAGGATCACCGGTATGAGGTGACCTTTACCTCCGGAGGAGAGAGCGAGACGGTCCGGTGCGACCATGTGGTGACGACGATCCGTCCCGACCTCCTTCTCCCTCTCTTCCCGGACGACTGGGCAGGGCGCTTCGATCGCATACGGACGCTCGTCTACGCTCCGATCACCGAGGTGGTGGTGGGCTTTGACCACCTCCCCGGGGTGGAGCGACGGGCCTTCGGTGCCTTAGTGCCGACCTGCGAGCGGCGGCAGGTGCTGGGGATCCTCTTCCCCTCCTCCTGCTTCGATGGAAAAGTGCCGTATGAGGACAGTGCGCTCTTCACGATATTTATGGGCGGTCTGCGCAATCCGGAGCTGGTGACAGGGACGAGCCTCGAGGAGCGGCAGGAGATCGCCCTCTCGGAACTGTACGAGATGATGCGGATCCCGCAGGAGATCCGGCCGGACCTCGTCTTCGTCGCCCCCTACAGCCACGCCATACCGGAGTACGACCTGACGACGGAGGGGATCCACGAGGACATCCGCCGACTGGAGACGGAGTATCCGGGGCTGCAGATCGCCGGCGGGGTGCGGGACGGCATCGGCATGGCGAAGCGGATCACCCAGGGCATCTCTCTCGCCGACGCCATCGCCGGCTACCGGCGCGAGTAAGCGAATAATATTGGAGATGTAAGCATGAGTATCAAAAAGAAACAAAGAGTAAGCGCCACACAGCTACTTCTCTTTATACTAATCTATGCAGTCATTGTCGTTATATTTTTGGTGGCACCAATATCCTGTTTAGATCGAACCGGTTTGTGGACTGCTGCTCTGGTAGGTGCCTTGGCGCCCGTCGCTTGGTATCTCTCCACATTACTGAATAGGAGAATTGAGAGAGCAAATCGGAAAAACAATACGTAGGACTCAGGGAATCTCCATCGCCGTCTACCGGCGCGAGTAAGCGAGGGATAGAGCAAAAAAAAAAGCTGTCATCGCGGTTCTTCTTATGGTGCGGATCGGTCAGCGGCATAGCACCACGTAGAGGTGCCATCCGCCCGTGCCCCCCTATCCATCTCGCCTTCCGATCCCGCAGGGGCGGAGCCCCGGAGGGATCATCGCTTTTTAGCCCGACGGTCGAGTCACGAAGTGGCGAAGACCCCGGGAAAGAAGACGCCTTCTTGGATATACGACCCCGCTAGGGTGTCGCACTTACCAGTCAGCCAATCAGTGCGACACCCTAGCGGGGTCGAGGGGTATCGGGTAGGTCATCGGCAACCCGGAGTCTTCGGGGCTGCGCCCCTCGACATCCGGGCTAAACGACGAGCACCCCTGCCGGGGTGCTATCCGCCGCCCACATAGCTGCACCACTCAAATGCGTCACCCCTGCTCTCTACTTGATGACAAAGGACTTGGCGAGGTGGGCGACGGATCTGGCGCGGGTGAGGGCGGTGTAGACCCAGCGGTAGGCCTCGCTCTTGGGCTCCTTCATGAGCCAGACCGGCAGGTCGATGAAGACTTCGGGCCACTCGCCGCCCTGCGCCTTGTGGCAGGTGAGGGCGTAACCGTAGCGGCAGTGGAGTGCATTGAGGTAGGGATCCTCCCGGAGGGACTTCCGGAAGCCCCGAGACCCGGGCTTGGTCCCCTCCTTCCGCATCCGGATGGCGAAGTCCCTGTAGAGCGACTTGTAGTCGGCGGAGGAGAGTCCCGGGGCGTCCTGCTCCAGCAGGTCGAGGATCAGCAGGGTCTCGTACTCGGCACTGTCATCGATATTCCGCACCCGGACGGGGACGAAGGTGACCCCACCGCGGACCCTCTTCCGCGAGAGGGAGACCTCGAGCACCTCGATGAGGTCGCCATTGGCGAGGCCGGTGGTGAGGTCGTTTTGGGTCACGAGGAGGAGGTCGTCCACCTCCACGGGCGCCATGTAGCCGTAGAGCTCCCTCGCGCGGCGGGAGACCTCGGCGCAGCGCTTATTGGAGAGGGAGATGAAGGTGCAGCGGTCGAAGTCCTTGTCGCCAATAGCGGTGAGGTAGTCGCTCACGAGCGTCTCCTGATCGTCGCAGATCACGATGTCGTCGTAGCCCTTGAGGGGAAGGGTGCCCCACTTCACCTCCGGGGGATCGAGGTAGAGGGCGCGAATCTCGGCGGCGGCGAGGACGATGCCACTCCGGCTATCCTGCCGGACGATCTCCGTCAGCTGGCAGCCGGTGGCGCGGACGTCGTAGAGCATCTCCATATACTCCGGCACGAGAGCGGGCGAGTAATCCTGCCCCACAGGCGGGAGCTGGCTGTCGTCACCGACGAAGACGAACTTCCCCTCGGGGTCGTACTTAAAGAGGTCTGCGAGGACGTTGCCGCTGCCGAAGCTGAGCATCCCGCCCTTCGTCTCCCGGTCGGAGATCATCGAAGCCTCGTCGATGAAGTAGACCCGCAGCCCCCACTGCCGATCATCGTCGGAGATGGTGGAGGCGCTGAAGAGGGAGAGCATCTCCTCCGCTGGCTCCTCGTCCGGCACGGCATGGCTGCGCTCCCCTTTCTCATCCTCGAGGAGGTCCTTGATGCTGTCGCCATAGCGGTGGAAGTGGTAGATGAGCGAGTGAAGCGTCTGCGCCTCCATACCAGTGCGGAGGGTGAGCATCTTGGCCGCACGGCCGGTGCTGGCGGCAAGCACATAGAGTGCACCGAGGTCGCTGACGTAGTCGACAAAGGAGCGGAGGAGTGTGGTCTTGCCCGTGCCGGCGTAGCCTCGGAGGACGAAGACGGTCTCGTCCTCACTGTTGATGAAGGAGCGGAAGCACTCCATCGCCTCCCGCTGTCCGGGCGTCATCCAGGAGCTGTCGGTCATGGGTCAGCGCCTTTTCTTCCCCAGTTTATTCGCCTCGTGAGCCGACCGCTCGTGGTCACGGGCGGCGATGCGCTTGGCGGCACTCTTCTCCAGCTCTGTCGCCTCAGCGGAGCCGCCCTCCTCTGCCTGTAGCTCGAAGAGGATGTCTCTCAGCTGTGCGGCGGCGACGAAGTCAAGCGCCTTGGCGGCCGCTTGCATCGCCTCGCGAGTCTTCTCGATCTTGTCGGCGAGGTTGTCCGTCTTGAGGAAGTCGAGGCTCTTCTCTGCGGCTGACTCCTTGGCGTGCTCAATGCGGTACTCCCTCGGGGTGGTGGCATCGGCGGTCTTGCTCGGCCCGGTCATGTCGAGGATCGAGGTGGTGGAGGACTTGATCGCCTGATGGGGCGTGATGCCGTGCTCCTCATTGTACGCCATCTGGATCTTTCGCCTCCGCTCGGTCTCGTCCATCGTCATCCGCATGCTGTCGGTGATCTTGTCGGCGTAGAAAATGACGAGACCATTCACATTACGTGCGGCACGACCGGCAGTCTGGGTGAGGGAGCGGTGGTTGCGGAGGAAGCCCTCCTTGTCGGCGTCAAAGATGGCGACAAGCGACACCTCCGGCAGGTCGAGCCCCTCACGGAGGAGGTTGACCCCGACAAGCACGTCGAAGTCTCCCCGCCGAAGCCCCTCCATGATCTCCACGCGGCGGATCGTCACCACCTCGCTGTGGAGGTACTCCGTCTTGATCCCAAGGTCGGCGAGGTGCTCCGCCAGCTCCTCCGTCAGCCGTTTCGTCAGCGTGGTGACGAGCACCCGCTCATTCCGCTCAATGCGGGTATTGATCTCATCGATGAGGTCATCAATCTGGTTCTTGGTCGGGCGAACCTCTATCCTCGGGTCGAGGAGTCCTGTCGGGCGGATCAGCTGCTCGACGATGATGCCGTCGCTCTTCTCCAGCTCATAGTCGCCCGGCGTGGCGGAGACGTAGATGACATCGCCCTGCATCTGCTCAAACTCGTCGAAGCGGAGCGGACGATTGTCAATCGCAGCCGGGAGACGGAAGCCGTAGGAGACAAGGTTTTCCTTCCGCTGCCGGTCGCCACCATACATCCCCCGCACCTGGGGGATCGTGACGTGGCTCTCATCGATGATCATCAGGTAGTCCTCGGGGAAGTAGTCGAGGAGGCAGTAGGGCCGCTCGCCCGGCTGGCGCCCATCGAAGTAGCGAGAGTAATTCTCGATGCCGGAGCAGTAACCGAGCTCCTCCAGCATGGCGAGGTCGTAGGTGACCCGCTCGTAGAGCCGGTCAGCCTCCATCTTTTTCCCCTCCTGCTCGAAGAGGCTCGTCTGCTTGTCGAGATCCTTCTTGATCTCCGCCATTGCCCAGTCGGTCTGCTCCTCGGTGGTGACAAAGAGGTTGGACGGGTAGACAAAGATCTCGTCCAGCTCCTCGATCTCCTCTCCGGTGAGGGGGACAAAGGAGGAGATCCGGTCGATCTCGTCGCCCCAAAACTCGATCCTGTAGGCGATCCCCTGGTAGTCCTCCACGGCGGGGAAGAGATCGACGGTGTCGCCCTTGGAGCGGAAGGTGCCGGGCTTAAACTCCCCCTGGGCGGTCGTGTAGTAGATCTGCACCAGCTGGTGGAGCAGCTCATCCCGCTCGATCTGCTGATCGGTCCGGATGAGGATCTTCTTGGCGGCGTAGTCCTTAGGATTGGCCATACCGTAGATGCAGGAAACGGAGGCGACGACGATGATGTCGCGCCGACCGGAGAGCAGCTGGGTGGTGGTACGGAGACGGAGCTTCTCGATCTCGTCATTGATCGACATGTCCTTGGCGATGTAGAGATCGTTGGTGGGGAGGTAGGCCTCCGGCTGGTAGAAGTCGTAGTAGGAGACGAAGTACTCGACAGCGTTGTGAGGGAAGAAGCTCTTAAACTCTCCGTAGAGCTGTGCCGCCAGTGTCTTATTGTGCGACAGCACCAGCGTCGGCCGCTGCACCTCGGCCACCACATTGGCTGCCGTGAAGGTCTTACCGGAGCCGGTGACGCCGAGCAGCGTCTGGAAGCGCTGCCCCCGCTCTACGCCGTGGACCAAGTCAGCGATCGCCCGAGGTTGGTCGCCGGTCGGCTTGTAGCTTGATATGAGTTCAAAGTCCATCTCTTCTCTCCTCTGTCTCTCCCGACAAAGGTACCAAAATAGCGCCCAAGGGAGCGGGGAACAATTGAGTGGGTCAGGGGTGTCGCATTTGAAAGACACCGTAGCCATTCATCTAATAGTGAAGAGTGGGGAACGAAGCACCCCTTGTGGGTGCCTCACGGATAAGCCCTCTATGTATATGATTACCCTAATGCTCAAAGGCGTCACCCCTGTTCCACGGGCCAGGGCTGACGTTTTTGGGAATGGGCTCACAGCTTGATGGATAGCAACTCGGAGG
>OBRP01000009.1_pt1 | contig 65669 bp, 48 predicted proteins | sample 1475681 | NCBI WGS metagenome assembly OBRP01 (sample SAMEA3360695, study PRJEB22359) | human gut metagenome | biome: ENVO:urban biome; feature: ENVO:human-associated habitat; material: ENVO:feces | place: Bangladesh | collected 2011
AGTGTCAGTAGAGGAGGAATGGGTGTTAGGAGGTGTGGAAAACTTTTTCTCGGATTTTGCTTGCTTATCTGGGTGAAAAAAGGAACTCAGAAAGCCATCCGGATGACCAAACTTTTTCTCCAGAAGTTATGCACCACTTTTCCACAGCCCCACTCACAATTTCTGCACTCCACCAAAGTCGCCGGGGTAGAGGGTTCCTCGGGGGAACGGACTGTTTCACCAACACTTTCCACACCCTTCCTCATCATCCTTTACAGCATTACATCAAGTCTATCTCTCTAAAGGTATAATAGGAGTAAAGGAGCGGGAGCGGCAAGAGACGTGTTGGGCAAAAAGGAGAGGGGGCAAAAAACTACCCTCCCTCAGAGATTTCTCTAATCAGGCAGGATAGCACCCCTGGTGGGTGCCCGCTCCATAGGCATCGGTCATCCGCGAAGCGATTACCGATGTGCAGAGACCCTACTTCCCGAGACCCCAGTAGGGTGACGCACTTATTAGGGAGTTAGGCAACCGGTGCGACACCCTGGCGGGGTCGCAGTGTCGTTTGTGATGCCTGATCCACGGGTCTTCGGGGCTATGCCCCTCGACCTGTGGCTACGAAGCGAGCACCCGCAAGGGGTGCTTCGCTCCCCACTCTTCACATTGAGCTGATTGACTTCTGTGCCACTTAAATGTGTCACCCCTGGTTACTAAGCACACAAACAGCATCAGTTAAATTATTATAGATACATTTGTCGTGTAATTGAAATATAGGATATCACATTGTATCATATCAATTTGTTAGGACTCGGATTGTACAATCATAATTATATTGGAATATGAAAAGAGTACTGTTCTTCTGCCTGCTGTTATTGTCCTTCAGTTGTTCCGCTTATACTCAGCAGAGCCAAAAGATGATATACAACAATGACTTTGTCAGCAAGCTTGACTCTATCCAGATTGGAAATAGCCCGGCGCAGGTCAAGCTTTTATTGGGCAACCCATACAAGAGGACATTCGCACAGTATAAAGATGGAAAAATTGTGGAGCAATTGTCCTACAAGACACAAACTAATCACCCATACTTAGCATGGACTGAAATAATCTATAAGTTTTCATTTTTGAATTCTAAGCTTATAGCAGTTGAGAACAACGAGTATCTAGGACGTACAAATACTCAATTAGTTGTAGACGAAGGAGGTATATCCCAATTTATGACGCAGGTACTTCCCTTCATTCAGCTTGATGATAATACCAAGCAATCATCTTCATGTCGCTGTAAGGACTGCACAACATCTCCTTCTACAAAACCATAGATATAGTCAACATCCCGATAAGTGGCAGAGTATTCATCACAATGAGCTACTCTGCCATTTTATTTTAGCATACAGTGCTGAGCTCTGTTGCCCAGCGACGGAAGCGGGTAGCCACCTGTGATTGCACCCTATAACCCAATGAAATAATCATATCAAGGTTATAGTGATCAATATTACGGCGCACATTTCTTTCTCCTTCCCTTTTAACTAACAAGTATTTCTTGTAAGTTGCGCTGTCAGCCAACTCACCATCAGCATGGATGATTGTCGCACCCCTTTTTTATCCTAACACGGGATGTTGGTAAAGTGTCAGTAGAGGAGGAATGGGTGTTAGGAGGTGTGGAAAACTTTTTCTCGGATTTTGCTTGCTTATCTGGGTGAAAAAAGGAACTCAGAAAGCCATCCGGATGACCAAACTTTTTCTCCAGAAGTTATGCACCACTTTTCCACAGCCCCACTCACAATTTCTGCACTCCACCAAAGTCGCCGGGGTAGAGGGTTCCTCGGGGGAACGGACTGTTTCACCAACACTTTCCACACCCTTCCTCATCCTCCTTTACAGCATTACATCAAGTCTATCTCTCTAAAGGTATAATAGGATAAGAGGAGCGGGAGTCGGGGCGAAGGGCACACGTCGACCGGGAACGGCCTTGTGCTGCTCCATCAGGCTGGGATCTATTACCGGTAAAAGAAAGTACTATTACCGGTATTAGTCGACACTATTACCGGTAATAGATTTGCCTCAGAAGGCTCTCAAGTTAACAGCCTGACTCTCAGTGCTCCGCCTGAAGTGCTGAGTTTATCCCTTTTTCTGTTCTTATGTCCACTAAAAAATGGAGAACATTTCTCCTCTGCTCTGGAGTCAGGGGTGACGCAATTGAGCATAGGGGAAATCATATACCTAGAGGGCTTATCCGAGACCTTTGCATAACACCCCATCTGCGGCGTCACTTTCGAGATTCGGGCTTGGTCATGTGCGTAAGCACACTCCCTTCGCCCTCACTCTCAGTTCCTTGCATCTGGGGTGTTCTGCAAAGTCTCCACCGAAAAAGCATCGCTTTTTCGGCGAAAGACCATTTTGCAAAGGTCTTATAGAGGAGGGGGCTGCACCGGTAGTCCGGCACAGCCCCCTCGATTAGTCAGCTGAGTATGGCGATCAGCTCAGACCGTCGATCTCACCATTGACGATGTCGATCTTCTCGGCATTGGGGACCTTGGGGAGTCCCGGCATGCGCATGATGCTGCCCATGATGACGACGATCATCTCGGCACCGGTGGTGACGACGATGTCATTGACATGCATCTCGAAGTCTCTCGGAGCCCCGAGGAGGGAGGCGTCGTCGGAGAAGGAGTACTGCGTCTTAGCGATGCAGATGGGGAACTTGTCGTAGCCCAGCTCGTCGATCATCTTGAGCGCCTTGATGGCCTTCTTGTCGTAGACTACGCGGTCAGCACGGTAGATCTCGCGGGTGAGGGCCTCGATCTTCTCCTTGACAGGGCTGTCGAGGTCGTAGCCGAAGGTGAGGGGCTCAGAGGGGTGGTTGTCGATGGTGTCGACGACTACCTGTGCCAGCTCAGTGGCTCCCTTACCGCCCTCGGAGAAGGCGTTATTGACGGCGAAGGGTACGCCGAGCTCCTCGCAGTGGAGGCGGATCGCCTCGAGCTCTGCCTCGGTATCGGTGGGGAAGCGGTTGATGCAGATGATGACGCTCTGTCCAAACTTCCGCATGTTCTCCACGTGCTGGTCGAGGTTGGAGAAGCCCTTCTTCAGCGCCTCCACATTCTCCGTGCTGAGGTCAGCGTCCTTGACTCCGCCGTGGAGCTTGAGGGACTTGGCAGTGGCGACGAGGATCGTGGCAGCGGGCTGGAGACCATTCTGACGGCAGACGATGTCGAGGAACTTCTCTGCGCCGAGGTCAGCACCGAAGCCTGCCTCCGTGATGGCGTAGTCGCCGTAGTGGATCGCCATCTTGGTGGCGACGACGGAGTTGCAGCCGTGAGCGATATTGGCGAAGGGACCGCCGTGGATGAAGGCGGGGGTATTCTCGGTCGTCTGGACGAGATTAGGCTGCAGGGCGTCCATCAGGAGGACGGTGATCGCACCGCCGATCTTCATGTCCCCTACGGTGAAGGGGCTGCCGTCCTTCTTGTACCCCACGACGATGTTATCGATGCGGCGACGGAGGTCGTCCATATCCTTGGCGAGACAGAGGATCGCCATAATCTCGGATGCGGGCGTGATGTCAAATCCTGTCTCATTCACTTCACCATTACCATCCCCGAGACCGGTGACAATGTGGCGGATGCTGCGGTCGTTGACGTCGAGGACGCGCCTCCAGGTGATCTTGGAGAGACCCTGATCGTCGTTGCGGTGACGGTAAGCGTAGTTGTCGACGAGGGCGGAGATGGTGTTATTGGCTGAGGTGATGGCGTGGAAGTCTCCGGTGAAGTGGAGATTGATCTTATCCATCGGCAGCACCTGGGAGTAGCCACCACCGGCAGCACCGCCCTTGATGCCGAAGACCGGACCGAGGGAGGGCTCGCGGAGGGCGACGATCGCCTTCTTCCCGATCTGATTCATCCCCAGGGCGAGTCCGATGGAGACGGTAGTCTTGCCGATACCGGCCTTGGTGGGTGTGATGGCGGTGACGAGGATGAGGTGTCCGGCACCATGCTGCTTCTCCTTGAGGACATCCAGACTGATCTTACCCATGTAGTGACCATAGGGGAGGAAGTCCTCTGTGGGGATATTCAGTGACTGAGCGATCTCCTGGATCGGCTTGAGTTTCGCTTCTCTGGCGATCTCGATATCTGATTTCATAATTGTGTTGTGATTTGGTTTGGTGTTTGACCAAAGGTACCCATAATTTTGTGAGGGGCGGTGCCAACTTGCGATAAGAGATCTCTTTCCGCAATTTCATCAAAAAAAGCGTGAGGATGGGCAGGTCACCCATCCTCACGCCGATAGACTCGATATCTCTTACTCGCGCATGCCCATCTCACTGTCGAAGATGGCGACGGCGCCCTCGCCGATGAGATCGAGGCGGTCGAGATTGTGCTGTGCGTTCTCCTCTTCCTCCTCCTGCTCTACGACAAACTTCTCGAAGAAGATGCGTACGCCGTAGTCGTGGTCCTCAGTGGCCATCTTGACGATCTCTTCGATCGACTTGGTGATGGACTGCTCGTGGCGGAGCGACTGGGTGAGGATCTCGCGGAGGGTACCGAAGGAATTGGGCACCTCAGCGATCGGCTTCAGCTCGGGGCGCACGCCACGTCCCTCGAGGTAGGAGATCATCGCCTCGGCGTGTCCCATCTCCTCGCGAGACTGCAGGGTGAGCCACTTGGTCACGCCATCGAGGGCGCGCTCTGCGGTGTCCAGGGACATAGAGCGGTAGAGGTAAGCGGAGTAGAGCTCCTTATTGATCTGCTCGTTGATAGCGGCGATCAGTCGTTCAGTCATCTTCATAGTGTACTGTATTATCTAAGTGATTAGTGATTACTTATGGTTGCCTGTCTCGTCATCCACCTCCTCATAGTCGACGTAGGCCCCACCGCCGAGGTCATGCTGCGCCTCGCGGAGGATGTCGGCACTGCTCTTACGGGCGTGCTGCTCACGGGCAGCCTGCTCCTGAGCCTCCTCTTCCTGACGGCGGTACTCGCGCTTGACCTCTCGGTGGACCGCTCCGATGCGCGCTATCTGGCGGATCAGGGGCCAGAGGGAGTAGAGGATCACCCCCAGGATGAGGAGAAGGATTATGGTAAATGGTGACATATCCTATTGCAATTTTACTCTAACAAAGGTACCAAAAAAGCTACCCATCCACATAAGTGCAAAAAGCGAGCCTCCCCGGACCTATTTGTCCAAGAAGACTCGCTCAGATGTGCCCGGAACCGGGATCGAACCGGTACGGATGTTACTCCATTGGTGTTTGAGACCAACGCGTCTACCAATTCCGCCACCCGGGCTCACGTGGTGACAAAGGTACGACATTTTTTCAGACGGGATATCTGTGCCTTTTTGTCAGCCCGCCCCCCTCCGGTTAGCCGATGGTAATGCCTCTCTGTGAGATCATCGATTGTCCTCTAAGGCATCTGTCAAGAATATGGAGAGCAAAAGTAACTGAATTGTCACCTCTTAAAGTTATCTTTGCACAAATTATAGGCGAGTAAGGTGAGAAGTAATCAACCAACATACATAATGTATTTAAGAATTCAGCGTATGAGAACGAGAGCAATCTTTGCTGTCCTGGCACTTATGCTGCTACAAGCAGTAGCCATGGGACAGACGCGCTACACCGGTAAGGTCGTAGATCTTACATCGGGAGAGAGCATCCCGGGAGCTATCGTCCTGGAGAAGGGAACCTCTAATGGTACCTCCACCGATATCGATGGCAACTTCGCCATTAGCATCAATGGCAAGGGCGTTATCGTGGTGTCCTACATAGGATACAAGACGAGAGAGATTGCCGTCTCTCCGGAGAAGAGGAGCTTAGGACGGATCGAGATGGCGGAGGACGCCAGTACGCTTGGCGAGGTGGTGGTCGTGGGCAACAGCCTTATCGACATCGTCAAGGATCGGCAGACACCCATTGCTGCCACGACGCTCACCGGTCCTCAGGTGACCGAGAAGATGGGTAACCTCGACTTCCCCGAGGCACTCAAGGGTGTCCCGAGTGTACACACCATTAATAATAGTGGCTATGGTGATGCCTATTTCACTGTGCGCGGATTTGACCAAGCCAATGTCCTCGTGCTGATCAATGGTCAGCCGGTCAACGACATGGAGTGGGGTGGTATCTACTGGTCCAATTGGTCCGGCGTCGCTGACGTAGCCTCTGTCGTACAGCAACAGAGAGGTCTCGGATCCTCCAAGATCGGAATCTCCTCCGTCGGTGGTACGACTAATATTGTCACCAAGGCAGCTGACCGTGATCAGGGTGGAAGCCTTAAGTTTGTGACCGGTAACGATGGATACTTCAAGTCATCCATCAGCTATGACTCCGGTCTGCAGGGACAGTGGGCCATCAGTGCTCTCGTCTCCTACTGGCGCGGTGATGGATACATCGACTGCACCCCCGGATATGGAGGGACTTACTTCTTGTCCATTGGATATAAGCTCAATGACAAGCACTCCTTCAATTTCACTACAACCGGGGCACCCCAGGTGCATAACCAGGGCTTTAGGGAGAACATCTACACCTACGAGAAATTCGGCACCCGATACAACTCCAACTGGGGATACCTTGATGGTAAGCCGTATAGCTTCTCCAGAAACTTCTATCACAAGCCTGTTGCGAATCTCAATTGGGACTGGAAAATCAGCGATAAGACCTCTCTCTCCACGGTTTTCTATGGATCATGGGGCTTTGGAGGTGGTACCGGCACCTTCGGGACACCACACTATAAAATCCCGGATGACGAGAACGGTCTGATCAAGGTGGATGACCTCGTCAAGGCAAATAGAGGAGAAACCGTAGAAGGTATCAAGAAAAGTGTACCTGAGTGGGATGGGACAAATCTTGATAGCAAGAATCATTACTGGAATGGCAAGCATGTCGTGACAGAGCGTGGTGGAGGTACTGTACTTCGCTCCTCAATGAATAACCACAGCTGGTATGGTCTGCTCTCAAACCTTGACGCAAAGGTGGGAGACAACTGGACTTTCAATGCCGGAGTCGACCTCCGTACCTATGTCGGCAAGCACTACCGGGTTGTGAATGATCTGCTGGGTGCTGATGCGTATTACGAGAATGTAGATATGAACTCCGCAGGCGTCTTTGTGGGTGACGAGGTAAGTCTCAATCCTCTTGCCATCTCAGAGATGCAAAATGCTCAGAAGGTAAATCGTAACTACGATAGCCACGTAGGCTGGACCGGACTCTTCGGTCAGGCAGAGTATAATAATGAGCATATCTCGGCATTTGTGCAGGGGTCAGTCTCCAGTCAGTTTTATAAGCGTCACGAGTACTTCGAGGTGCCTACCGCTGAGCAGTGGACCAAGTGGACTAACCGCTGGGGTGGTAATATCAAGGGAGGCGTCAACTGGAAGTTTGACACCCATAACAATACCTTCATCAATGCCGGCTATTTCTCCCGTCAGCCCTTCTTCTCATCCATTTATCCCAATGCATATACTTCCCGTGCCAATGAGATGCAGGAGGGTATCAAGAATGAGGGCATCACAAGTGTTGAGGGTGGCTACATATTCAATTCCTCTCTCGTCAGAGCTGTCCTGAATGCGTACTTCACACAGTGGAAAGACAGGTATCAGTCCTTTAGCGCAAATATAGGTGAGGATAGAAGGCAGGCGCGCACCTACGTGGATCAGGTCCACAGTGGTGTCGAGCTTGAGGTGACTGCTCACCCGACTCACTTCCTCGACATCTTCGGGATGATCTCATATGGTAACTGGAAGTACGGAAGTACTGCCATTGCTGATATCTACGATGATCTCAATCGTCCTGTACAGGGAGAGAAGCCGAAGCTGTATCTCGAGAATATTCCGATCGGCGGTGCTCCACAATTCCAGACCCGACTTGGTGCCAAGGCACGTATTTACAAAGGGCTGAGTGCAGACCTGAACTGGTATTACAACGACCGGAACTACTCTGCTATTAATGCAACAGACTTCAAAAAGGAGGGTACAACCAACCTGAAGATGCCTGCGTACAGCACTTTGGACGGAGGCGTATCGTACCGACTCAGATTCAGTGACACAAGTGCTGTGAAGGGACTCTCTTTCAGGCTCAACGTCAACAATATTCTTGATACTAAGTACATCGCACGCGGTTTCAATAACTACGCTGCTGATGCCAAGGAAGAGAATAACTGGAAGGGAATCAACAAGAAGAACCAGGTAGCTTTTGGCTTCGGAAGGACTTGGTCTCTCTCTGCCACGATGAACTTCTGATCACTTAGTTACACACATACTTTCATTATCCCACGCCTCCTGAGAGATGGTGGCGTGGGATAATCATTTTTGAGTAGAAGCATGAGAAAATACATCGTTCTTATCCTGACATGGATAGCCGCCTGCACTGCCCTATCAGCACAAGAGGAAGCAGTGAAAATCCTGTACTTCAACGACGCCCACGAGCCGGACATGGTCTCCACAGAGGGGGGATTACTCGGAGGTGTCGCCAGGATGAAGTCGGTGGTGGACTCCATCAGACAGTCCTCTCCTGATGCCCTTCTGCTATTTGGCGGAGACCTGGGCGGTGGTACCCTTGCCGGCAAGCTGTACAGAGGGAGCATAATGGTAGACTTCCTCAGTGAGATCGGAGTCGACTATGCCAACTATGGTCAGCATGACTTTGACTACGGTCTCGACAACACCCAGGCACTGACAAGGCGGTCAAAGTTCACCTGGATAAGCAGCAACACGCTCACCACAGAGGGTAGTCCGATCGACGGAAGTGTTCCATTCGTCATCCACAAGATTGGATCCACCAGTATCGGGATCATCGGATTGGTCGACAAGGTAGATACCTCATCGCCTCGCTCCGGTATCACCCAGAGAGACATCATGGACTGCGCAAAGAGTGCCATCGGGCACATAAAGGATGCAGACTATATCATCGCTATTACGCAAATGAATAGCAAGCTCAATGAGCAGTTGCTGAGGGAGTGTCCTCAGATCGATCTCATACTGGGCGAGGAGACCTCCCAGTACATCACCAACGTACACTTCGTTGGAGATAAAATGATCATCGATGGCTGTGGTAATATGGGTCACTTGGTAGAGGTATCCTTACGAGGTGAGCAGGGCAGTCAGGCCATCTCGGTACATCCCATTAGCACAGCAGTGAAGCCTGATGAGAGGCTTGAGCGCAGAGTCCAGGCGATTAACGAAGAGATTGCGTCCCGACTGGGAGTCCGGCTGGGGACACTGCCACTGGATCACATTCGTACACGACACCAGATAGGGGAGATGGTGGCAGGGATTTTCAGAGAGCACTATGGGACAGATATGGCTCTGGTTCAGAGTGGTGGCATCCGTGCGGATCTGACCGATGGCGATATCACCCTGAGAGATATATACTCTATACTCCCGTATGAGAATCGGATTATTCCTGTGAGGCTTCCGGGTCGCTCCATACGTAGACTCATAGAAAATGCTGTAAGCGGCGGCGAGGAAGCCGCTCTCGCGGGGGTAGAGGTCACCTCATCAGATGAGGGACTGATCATCTACGTAAATGGAGTCCGTCTGGATGAGGGTAAAGACTACACCATAGCCCTATCAGAGTATGTCACGAGTGGAGGGGGCGGATTTGATGTTATATCGGAGAGCTCTTATATGATGCCTTTAGACAAGGCTGACAAAGACTCAGATATTCTGATCAAGTATTTCACCGCACTCTGACTGGTGCACCGCCTTCACTCCTTGGCTGCTGCCGTTGTCTTGCCCTGGCCCTTGGGGATGGAGTAGTAGATGACGGCGAAGGAGATGACGATGATGATGAGATTATAGAGATAGGCGGCCATCGCCCCCTGACGGATCGTGACGTTGTCCTGTCGCCCGACGAAGGTGACCACCTCGCTGAGGAGGGTGATCGGCTCAGCGGAGTAGGCTATATCCTGGAAGATCGCGGTCGAGATGGCTATGCCGAAGGAGCTGCCGAGAGAGGAGGCCATCTTGAAGATCCCGGAGCCGATACCGGTCCTGCTCTCCGGCAGCGTCGCCAGGGCTGAGTCGGTGGAGGCGGTGGCAAAGAGCCCAAGTCCGGCACCGAAGAGCGAGTAAGCGATCACGACAAGCGTCATATAGGTATCTGCCATAGTATTCGTCGGGAGGAGCAGACAGAGAGCCACCGCGACGGTGCCACAGGAGAGGAGCATCGGGAGTCGCGCACCATAGCGCTGCATCAGCTTCTCCCCCACACGGATGAAGAGCAGGATAGACACGCCGTAGCCGATGGACATCAGCCCCACTTGATCCACCGGCACCCCTGAGGCCAGCTGCAGGAGACTGCTGACGATGATGATGATACCGGTGGAGGCATTGAGGAGAAAATTGGCCACCGTGGCACCGCTGTAGACCGAGTTTCGGAAGACTCGGAGGTCCAGGAAGGGGTGCTTCGCTCCCCGCTCGATACCTATGAAGAGCAGGATAAAGATCGTCGCCGTAAGGAGCAGACCAAGAGACTTGACATCCACCCAGCCCCACTGCGGACCCTCGGTCACATAGAGCTGAAGGCTGACGATACCGAGGATCAGCGTGGCGATGCCGGGGATGTCCCGCCCGCCCTTCGCGTCACTCCCCGGGCGGTAGTAGGGCAGGGTCCGGATGAGGAAGAGCCCGAGGAGTGCGACCGCCGCAGCGAGCCAGAAGATCCACCGCCAGCTGAGCCACTGAGTCATATATCCCCCGAGTAGGGAGCTAAATGCAGTGCCGCCCTAGGTACCCATACTCCAGAGGCTAATCGCCCGCTGTCGCCCCTTCTCGTCCCAGAACACCCGCAGCAGTGCCAGCGTCGAGGGCATCACGCAGGCGCCGCTCAGCCCCTGGCAGATACGCCCCAGCAGCAGGATCGGTGCCGTGAGCGGTGAGTGACCGGGTGTCAGGGCGATGAGCACCGCCCCCACGATCGCCAGGATCAGTCCGAGGCGGGTCATCCGTGTGTGCCCGAGGCGATCTCCGAGACCACCGATAAGCACGATCAGTATCCCGCAGACGAGGGAGGTGACGGAGACGGAGAGATTGAGCAGCGAGGGGGAGAGCCCAAGGTCTGCATTCATCTCGCCCCTCACATTGAGGAGCGTCATGGCAAAGAGCCAGAAGGATAGCAGACCGCAGATAAATCCGAAGAGGACTCGATCGTTGCCCCTGAAGGTAGTACTTTCCTTATCCATTGCGAGTGACGTTACTTAGTTATTGGGAGAGCAAGATACGGAATTATCATAAAAACAGAAGCGCACGAATTTAGGTACTTTTGCATCCAAGGGTCACTCCCCCACCCGGAGGAAAAGAGGGAGATCACTCTATAGAGTAGAGACAAATGGACTTCAGAGACTTAGTGATGGAGCGCTACAGCGTCCGTCAGTGCGATACGACACGCGAGATACCGGAGGAGAATATGCAGCTGATCCTCGATGCGGCGGTGCAGGCCCCCACAGCGTGCAATAATCAGCCCTTCCGCATCTACCGGATCCGCAGCCGGGAGATGCGCGAGCGAGCGGAGCAGTGGTACAATAGAGCCCACTTCCGCACCGCCCGCGAGGTGCTCCTGATCGTGGGGGAGGATGCCGCAGCCTACGTCTATCCGGATAAAGAGAATAACTCCCTCTACACAGACACCGCCATTGCCATCGCCTATATGCAGCTCCAGGCGGAGGACCTCGGGATCGGCTCCGTCTGGATCAACGCCTTCGACCGACCCCTCTGCGCCCGGGATATGGGACTGGAGATAGGGAAGGAGACTCCGGTTGCCCTCCTTGCTCTCGGCTACCCCCTCCCCGACGCCAAGCAGCCGACCCGCAAGCGGAAGAGCATGGACGACTTAGTCAGGACGATCTAAACCTTTTCATCAATAATCATGAGGAAAATACTCCTAACCTTACTCGCCATCGGCGGACTAGCACTCACTGCCGCCGCGCAGGACTCAGGCGAACTCCGTGACCGCATCACTGTCACCGGATGGGGGCAGACCTACTACGACGCTGCCTTTGGCCCCGATGTCCACGGGACCAATACCTTTGCCATCAATAAGATCAATCTCGTAGCCAAGGGGCAGATCACCGACCGCTGGAGCATGGGGATCCTCTTCCAGATGCACAGCCCGGCCAAGCTCAAGGAGCTCTGGCTGCAGTACACCCTGATGCCCCAGCTCCGGGTTCGCATCGGCGAGATGAAGACCCCTTTCGGCATGGAGAATCAGATCCCGCCCTCTCTCCTCCCCCTCACCTCCGGCTGGACCATGCCCACCTGCTACTTTGCCGGCGTCAGCGGTGACCCGCTCTACCGCGGCACCTCGGGTCGAGACATCGGGCTCGAGCTGTCGGGTGACCTCTGGGGCAAGATCCTCTCCTACAAGCTCGCCGTCATGAATGGTCAGGGGATGAATACCCTCGACCTCGGCACCACCAAGATGTATGGCGGCTCGCTCTACGTCCGCCCCTACCGCGGCATCACCCTCCACACCTCCTACCTCGGTGGCGAGATGCATGCGATGGGCACCCGGGGAGCCATCCGGGCGGGAGACGCCTACAAGCGTAGCAGCATCAGTGCCGGTCTCAGCCTCGACTACCGCCCTGTCACCCTCTCCGCTGAGTACCTCATCGCAGACACCGATGAGACGATCGGTGACGGAGCCTATGTCATGGTGGTGGGACACCTGCCGAGGAGCTTCGAGCTCTACGGCGCGGTCGACTGGCTGCGGACCGACAGGAGCGCCAGCGAGAGCCTCCTCACCGGCACGGTGGGCGTCCAGAGATGGTTCGCCAAGAAGTGCCGCTGGCAGCTCGAGTACCGCTTCCCCGGCACCCTAGGCTCGGACGAGGGCTTCGGACCGGTGCATCACATCAGGACGCAGGTGCAGTTCGGATTCTAAGAGAAAAATATCGTACCTTTGCCGCACATCTAAGGAGAGTTGGCAGAGTGGACGAATGCGGCGGATTCGAAATCCGTTGTAGTGCAAGCTACCGGGGGTTCGAATCCCTCACTCTCCGCCCAAGAAACCCGCTTATACTCGGATTCCGAGTGTAAGCGGGTTTTTTCGTATACTCAGAGCAGGTTAGGATGGGTTACAGTGGCACACCTGGGAGGTCGGCGTACTCGGCGAGGACGGTCTTCCTTGAGGGTGAGATTGCTCTGCAGGAGCATATTCCCAAACTTAATGTGTACATTTGCAGTACGTACAACTAACGTCCGTACCTATGAACATTATCACAGCTACAGAGTTCCGGTCAAATCAGCGCAAGTACTTCGACCTTGCAGAGCGGGAGCCCGTCTTCGTCACGAGAGCGGGAAAGAAGCCTATTGCCCTTACACCGGTAGACCTTGACAGCTATCCCACACAGGAGGAGACGAAGGCCATAGAGGAGGGGTTGGAAGCCTATAAGAGGGGCGAATACACCACCATTGACCCCGACAATGTATGGGAAAGTATCAAATAGTCGCCTCGGAGAAAGCAAAGTCAGATCTCAGCGAGGTGGCAAGGTCGGGAAACAAGCCGATGATGAGGAAGATCGAGAAACTTATCAAAGAACTTGCGGAGCACCCCACCACAGGCACCGGGAAGCCCGAGTTACTTAAGGGAACAACCGGCGCTATTTGGTCACGAAGAATCGACAAGAAAAACCGCTTGGTATACACTATTCAAGATGAGAAAGTAGTCGTGCTTATCCTGGCTGCCCTCGGACATTACCACGACAAATAGGGTCGGATGAGGAGATGCCGCTGCCGCATAACACCCGGACGCCGTAGAGAGACTATTCGCCTCCTACGAGATAGACGGCATCACAGCCCCTCGTGCTGCAAAATCTTCTCGATGCCCAGGTAATAGAAATACGGGATGTCATCGTCCGGCTTACCGACGAACTGCTGCCACTCATTGTCAAAGTCGTGAAAGTCGTACGTCTCATTCAGCCACTTAATGTCCTCTTCGATCATTGACGCAATACCTATATTGTCGATAGACACGTCGAGGTACCACGGGGATTTCTTGTTCATCGTGTAGAAATGAACGCAATACGTCTTCTTCATCGGTGACTCAAAGTGCTCGGGGTCTCGCTCGTTCTTTGCGACAATGTCCATATCAAGAAACATTCTGTCGTAGAACTCGGTAAACGCCCGGATCTCCACTCTCTTGGTCCCGTTGAGGATCTCGAGGGCATTCTCTCTCTTCATCACCAGGGCGTACGCCTCGTGCTCTTTGCCGTTATATGTAATCTTCATCTACTTGAAAATAAGCACTTGCACAACTACTATGTACCACGAAAGTAGCCACATAATAGTTATGCAGGTGCATGGTTATGGGATATTCTTCGTATCTACGATTTTGCCGAGAGTGTAATTGATACCTAAGGCTATACAGCCCACCTTTTCCCCACGGTAAGTATCCTCGATGAGACAAGGCTTGTCGTCCTCGTCCACACTCACTTCGGGACTTGCCTCGATCACCTCTACCGTCAGCTCAGGTGCGTCCTTGCGCCTACCATTGATCAGTCTCAGATAGTCGTACTCTCTCGGGGCGCCAAGTACTGTGCCGAGCGTGTCGAAGTAGATGATATCCTCGTCACCACTCACGTCAAAGCCGAGCTCATCGGGCGTAAAGCCTTTTTCCCTCACCTCTATCGGGTCAAAGTATAAGCTCTTATTAGACGGGTAGACCCATCTGCTCTCAGTGGTTTGGTCCCCACGGAGGATAGCGTCGAAGCTATCTTTTTTGATCTGTAGTGTAAGTGTATTACTCATACGTCTATCTTGTTGGTAGCTTGCATAGCACAGAGCAAATATAGAAACCCTATAGCTGCCACGCAAGCGCTTTTCGCCACAATAGTTCCAGTGTACGACGATACCAATACTCTTGACAGGATAGCGACGCCGGTGGACGTGTCGGTGTGGGAGCTTATCGCCATACGGGGAAGTGAAGGATTGTCCGCCCTTGTCTACTGCGAGGGGAGTACTACCGAGCAACCACGCTGGAGGAGCTGAGGGAGGTCGTCAAGAAGCTGGAGGGACAACTCTCAGAGTAAATTCCTCTTTCACTATAAAAAACGGGATCCCTCTATTCGGCGGTATGAATAGAGGGATCCCGTTTGTTCGAATAGGCTGAGGTTGTACTACCTCGGTGTTACTTCTTTAAAATTGATGTCAAAAGGTTTCTGAAGTGATCTGTAGCGTGTACTCGCTTCTTGATAGCTTATCAATCCTATGTGTGCCAAGTGTCCAAGAACCACACAAGGGGAGACACCTACTCGGTCTGCCTCGGTAATGATATCCGACCTGCTAGGAGCGTGGGCAAAGTGCTTGAGATCTCCATATAAGACTTTTGCGGCAAAGACATCTGCCTGCTTTTCTTCATCCGTGTTTGTCGCTTCATCTATATCGTCCACAAGTATACCCTTGTGTCCGCAATAGATATGCCCCAACTCGTGAAAGAAGTTGTAAGTAAGCTTGTCCAATGTTTTCCCTTTTCCCGAGAGTTGTATCACGGGACTACCTCCATACTGATAAGCTGCACCGCTGATTGATGCGGAAGGGAGGTTTTCCACAAACACAAGCTTCACCCCGATCTCGGCACAAAGAGAGATGAGGAGGGGCAGATCCCCGATCTTGAGCGCACCCTTCAGCTCAGGGATACGACTTTTGATTATCTCTTTCCTCGCAGCCGTCTCCGGTCGCCCCTGTCTGCTTGCAAGTATCTGACCTTGTCTTATCCAAGCCGCCACGTCATATGGCGTGCGGCTTGCCTTTCCGGTGTGTCTGTAAGCGACACCAATGGTTGTGTAAGCCTCGGTGAATGCTTGCTCACTAGTCAGCCCCAAGAAGGAGAGTAAGCCACGCATCTTGTCTGCCTTTGTACGTCCCTTTACGATCCACCCCATCTTGACCATCTGGCTGTAAGGGAATAGCTCCCCGAAGCTGTCCCAAAGAGCCTCCATAGGGTCTATCCTGGAGAGTCGAGCCACGTCCGCTTCATACTCAGCCTGAAATCTCAAAATATAGTCTGCGGGTATGCCTGTCACGATCTCAAAGCTATCCGCAACATCCTTCATAATTGCAGACTTGCCATTCAATATATGGCTGATGGTCTTTTCGGGCTTGCCGGTGCGGAGTGCAAACTCCCTACTCGTCATCCCGCTACTCTCCAGCCATTCTTTGATAAGCTCCCCGGGATGTACTGCCACCGGAGATGTATACTTTGTCTGTCCCATAATCCTTTAGTGATAATCCACTACCTCTATGATTACTGCCACATAACTTGCTTCAATCCTCAACCGAAATATCAGTCTCCAATTGGCTCCCAGCGAACAGGCCCACTGTCCATCCCTGTCTCCTGTGAGAGGATGAAAGCCACCCGGGATCAGGCGTAATTCCGCTTCGTCATTTGCCACCTCAAGCTGTTTTATCCTCAGGAAGATAGTTGATGCCATACCTCCAAAGTACCTCTTGGCTTGTGACGGCTTAGAGAGTTTCTTTTTCAGCTTTTTATCCTCAAATTCAATTTCCATCGGGTTTGATTAGCTTCTGTGATGCAAAGGTAGCGAATAAGTTTAACACCAAGTGTTAACACGGCAACTTTAACATTTTGGGCGAAAGGCTTGGCAAGCCGGCTTGCTGCAGAGGATGTAGTGCTCCGCATCGTCGACGTGACAGCAGGGGCACATCAGCATCTGGCCGGTGGCAAGGCTCGGGCTGCAGTGTCCGTAGCCCAGGGATCTTGCCTGCGGAGACGCTCCCTGACTGATACCGGTAATAGAATCGGCGGGACCCGACCGCCCGTCTGACGGGGTTCGGGGGTGACGCATTTGAGCATTGGGGTAATCATATACCTAGAGGGCTTATCCGAGACTTTTGCATAATACCCCATCTGCGGCGTCACTTTCGAGATTCGGGCTTGGTCATGTGCGTAAGCACACTCCCTTCGCCATCACTCTCAGTTCCTTGCATCTGGGGTATTCTGCAAAGTCTCCACCGAAAAAGCGATGCTTTTTCGGCGAAAGACCATTTTGAAAAGGTCTTTATCCGTGAGGCACCCGAAGGGTGCTCGCTCCATAGGCATCGGTCATCCGCGAAGCGGTGACCGATGTACAAAGACCCTTCCCTACCCCCTCGACCCCTTGTGGGTCGCCGAGCAGAGCCTTCCGCGACCCCGCCAGGGTGTCGTACTTCTCCGTCAGTCAGTGCGACACCCTAGCGGGGTCGCGGGATAGTTTGCGATGCCTGATCCACGGGTCTTCGAGGCTACGCCCCTCGACCGGTGGCTACGAAGCGGGCACCCGCAAGGGGTGCTTCTCTTCTTAATGAGTTGACTGTTTTCCTGCACCCCTCAAAATGCATCACCCCTGAGGGTGCTATCCTATTGGGGCAAAGGCTTGAGTGCCTTGGCTCCGGTGTGTTGTTTCTGACGGCAAAATCTTTTAGCGGTATTAGACTTATCTATTACCGGTAATAGTTTTCTCTAATACCGGTATTAGTCTGAGGGGGGCTCTTGACCCTCGTCTGCTTGCCGCTCTATCGGCGGGGTGGGGTGGGTTACTTGTGGAGGGTAAAGAGGAACTCGAGGCCGCCCTCGGGGCTGTGTCGCCGCGCCTGGATCTGTCCGCCGTGGAGGCGGATCGCGTTTCGCACGATGCTGAGCCCCAGTCCGGAGCCGCCTCTGTCACGCGTGCGGCCGGAGTCGATGCGGTAGAAGCGCTCGAAGATGCGGCTCAGCTTCTCCTCCGGTACCCCTCGCCCGGTGTCGTAGTAGGAGAGGTAGACGTACTCGTCGTCCCGGTGGTAGCAGGAGAAGCAGAGGGTGACCCCCTCGCCGGCGTAGCGGAGGGAGTTCTCGATCAGGTTCTGGAAGACGGAGTGGATGAGGGAGTTATTGGCGTGGATGGTGAGCCCGTCGGGGATCTCATTGACGAAGCGGTCTCCACTCTGCTCTATGCGGTCGGCGAAGGCGATGCGCGCCTCCTCGACGACGAGACCGAGGTCGAGCTCTTCCATCCGGTACTCCTCGGCCTCGCGCTCGTCCATCTGGCTGATGAGGCGTATGTCGTCCATCATCGCACTGAGCCGCTCCGCCTGTCGGTAGGCCTTGTCGGTGAAGGCGGCCTGCTGCTCCGGCGAGAGGTCGCTGTAGCGCAGTGTCTCCAGGTAGCCTCGTATGGAAGTGAGGGGCGTACGTATCTCATGGGTGATATTGCTGGTCATCTCGCGCTTGAGCTGCGCCGTCTGGACCGATACGGTGACGTCCTCGATCGTGAGGTCAAAGGTCTCGGCTGCGGAGCGGAACGCTTTTACCTCAAAGATGTGGCTCCCTGAGGGGATCATCGCTCTGCGGCTTCGCTCCTCGCCTCCGGGTGCGGAGGTGAGGAAGTCGCCGATCGGCTGCATGCTCTCCTCCGTCAGTAGTTCGGACAGGCTCTCGAGCGGTAGGGCTCGGGAGGAGATCATGCTGGCAAACTGGATGAAGTGGGTATTGGCGAAGAGGGTCGTGCCGTTGCTGTCGAAGAGGGCGATGCCGATCTTGGAGAGGTCAAAGAGGGCGATCAGGTGCTGCCGCATCTCCTCCGTGCGCTGCACTTTTTCCTCACTTTTACTAAAGAGCTGTCGCAGCTCCTCTCCGAGGGTGCCGAGGTCATCGTCGGCAAAGAGGGTGCCCTCAGGGTGCTCTCCACGACGGAGGGCGCCGGTGAGCCGCCGCAGCCCGCTGACGGAGCGGTCGGTCGATCGGAGGCTGAGATAAGTGCCGACCAGCATGCCGAGGAGGATCAGGAGTGAGGGGAGGAGGCAGGCGAGCCAGAGCGTCTTGCGGTCGGTCGCCGGCTGCTCCCGGTAGGGTCGGGTCAGGTGGATGTAGTGTCCGTCGCAGTAGAGGGCATAGTGGAGCTGCCCGTCCGCAGTGTCGCTCTCCTCGGCGGTGCTGAGGTGGTCGCCGCTGTGATTGTAGTAGGCGAGCCTCAGCTCGGGGTCCTCAGTGAGGGAGTGCTGCGTCCCTACGCTGGTGGAGTCGGTGGCTGCGGTGACACGGAGATCGGGGTCGATCAGTTCTGCCTCGATGTCGTCGGGGAGGAGAGAAAAGAGGTTGTCGAGGGGAAGTGTGTCGTGGCTCTGCGCTATGAGATCAGCGTAGGTGGCGAGAGTGTTGCTGCTCTCCCTGAGGTGCTGCTGCTCCTCGTCGCGGGCATCTCTGTACTTACTCCAGCAGAGGAGGGTGATGAAGAGACAGAGGAGAGTGAGGCCGAAGTGGAGCCCGTAGCTCCTCTTTGAGGAAAGGGATGTGGAGCCTCTCATGGTGTGTCGCTATCGCCTGGATTGCTGCTCCACCCCGGCATCTCCTTCGCCATCTCCTTTGCTCTGGGCATTGATCTCGTCCATAGTCATCGGTCGGAGACCGTAGCCGAAGCCGACTCGATTGTAGAGCATGGTGCCGTACTTGCCGAGCTTCTTCCGGAGGCGGGCGATATGCACATCCACCGTTCGGTCGAGGACTAAGCTCTCACGGCTCCAGACGCGGTCGAGGATCTCCTGCCGGGTAAAGGTCCGTCCCGGGGCGGCGGCGAGCATCCGCAGGAGGTCGTACTCCGTCTTGGTGACGTCGAAGTGGTGGCTGCCGTCGGAGACGGTCATGGCGATCTTGTCGATGACGAGTGGACCCACCTCGATCCGGTCACTATCGACCGGCTCATGGTCTGCCGCAGTGGTGCGGTGGAGGACGCTCTTGACGCGAGCGGCGAGCTCCTTGACGGAGAAGGGCTTGGTAAGGTAGTCGTCTCCGCCGACGGTGAAGCCGTGTAGCAGATCGTCCTCAGCGCTCTTGGCGGTGAGGAAGATGATGGGGATTTCGCACCCCTCGCTGCGGAGCTCCTCAGCCATCTCGAAGCCGGACATCCCCTCCATCATCACGTCGAGGACGATGAGGCTGAAGTAGTGGGGGTCGTCCTCTGCCTGCATGAGCCGAAGCGCCTCCTCGGCACTAGAGGCGGAGGTGGTCCGGAGACCTATTCGCTCGAGGTGAAAGGCGACGATCTCGCAGATGTCGTCCTCGTCATCGACGATGAGGATCCGTGCCGGGCTGTCGGTCTGGGGGAAGGGGCTTTCGTCTTTCTTCATCACTCCTCAAACTCGTGTCGTACGTCGGTTCCCTCGACTAAGTAGATGGTCGACTCGGCGAGGTTGGTGGCGGAGTCGCCGATACGCTCGAGATTATGCGCCACGGTGTGGATCTGCAGGAGGGCGAGGATCTCCGCCTCGCTGTGTACCCGGTCGGCGCCCTCGGCGGTGATCAGCTGGATGATCTCGCGCTGCTGGCGGTCGATATTGTCGTCCGCATCGATCACCTGATGCGCCACTTCGGTGTCCATGGTGGAGAAGGAGATGATCGCCGACCGGATCATCTCGGTTGTGTCGTCGAGCATCTGCAGCAGTCGCCTGGAGTACTCGTGCATGAAGTCGGAGGTGAAGTCGAGGTCGCGGGCGATGTAGACGCCATTCATCACCATATCACCGACGCGCTCCAGATTGGTGGTGAGGTCGGGGTAAGCGATGATGCGCCGGAGGTCCTCCGCCTTGGGGGCAAACATGTAGATGGTGTACGCCACCTCCTCGCGGATGCGGATCTCGAGTCGGTCGATGACGTGCTCATTGGTGTCCGCCTCCTCGAAGAGCTCCTCGTCGAAGGGACCGGCAAAGAGCTTCCGCAGGATAGCCAGCTGGAGGAGGGTGACCTTAGAGATAAGCTCGTACTGGCTGTGGACGATCTCGAGCTTTCGGTCCTTGATGATACTGGTACTCATGGTGTGTGGTGCTTAGCTAAATACTCCGGTGAGGTAGTCCTCCGTGCGCTTGTCGCTCGGGGTGGTGAACATCTTCTGCGTGTCGTCGTACTCGATCAGCTCACCGAGGTACATAAAGGCGGACTTGTCGGAGATACGAGCCGCCTGACCCATATTGTGCGTCACGATGATGATGCTGTAGTGCTCCTTGAGCTCGAGGATCAACTCCTCGATGGTATTGGTGGAGATGGGGTCGAGGGCAGAGGTGGGCTCGTCCATCAGCAGCACCTCGGGCCGGAGGGCGAGGGCGCGCGCGATGCAGAGCCTCTGCTGCTGTCCGCCGGAGAGGAAAGAGCCTCTCTGGTTTGTCACATCCTTCACTTCCTCCCAGAGTCCGACGCTCTCGAGGGAGGTCTGGACCACCTCCTCACGCTCTTCCTTGGAGAGGTGGATGCCATTGAGCTTATACCCGGCGAGGACATTCTCCGCAATGGACATGGTGGGGAAGGGGTTGGGTCGCTGGAAGACCATCCCCACCATTCGCCTCGCCTCCATGGGGCTTATCTGCATCAGGTCGCGGTCGTGGAGGAGGATCTGCCCCTCGGTACGGATCTCGGGATAGAGGTCGTGCATGCGATTGATCGCCCGGAGGAGGGTACTCTTACCGCATCCGCTGGGACCCATGACGGCGGTGACGAGATGCTCGTAGAAGGAGCAATTGATGCTCTTGATCGCTCGCTTCTCCGGTGTGTAGGAGACGGAGAGATCGCGAACCTCGATGATCGGCGTGAGATCCTCCTCCCGGCTCGACTGGTGGGTCGAGAGGATCTTGTCGGCTATGGGGATCTGACTCCCGGGCTGTCTCATGACCTTCGTGGAGCTATTGGTGGTAGTGGACATACAAATCTAAGATTTATTCGATTATCTCTTGACGCCTCGCTTCGCAGCAATGCTCTTGGCAGCAAGATTGAGAGCTAGGATGAGGATCAGGAGGAAGAGGGCGGTGGACCAGATCAGGTCGACGAGGTTGGGGTCGTTGTAAAACTCCCAGATCAGCAGACTCACGGCGGAGGTGGGGCTGGTGACGTCAAGATTGACATACGTGGCGCCGAGGGCGGTGACCATCAGCGGTGCCGTCTCGCCCATCACGCGGGAGATGGAGAGGAGGATCCCGGTGATGATCGCTCCGATGGCGGAGGGGAGCAGCACGTGGAGCATAACGGAGGTGTAGGAGCTGCCGAGGGCTAGACCCGACTCGAGGAGGGAGCCGGGGAGCATATTGAGCGCCTCCTCAGTGCTACGGGTGATCATCGGGATCATCATCAGTGCGAGGGCGACCGCACCGGCAACGGCGCTGTAGCTGTGCATGGCACGCACCACCCACATATAGACGAGGATGCCGCAGATGATCGACGGCACGCCCTGGAGGATATCGGCAAGCGTGCGGACGAGGGTCGCCATCTTCTTTCCTCTATTGATGTGGAGGTAGATGCCGCCGAGCAGACCGAATGGAATAGAGATGAGCGAAGCGAGACCAACCATGATCAGGGTGCCGACGATGCCATTGAGGATACCTCCCGGGATCGGCTGACCGCTCTGCTTGGCCAGCATCGCCTCGATAGACGAGGGGACGACGCGGGTAAAGAAGTCGAGATTGAGCTGATGCCAGCCCTTGGTGATCAGTTCGATCAGGATTGCCAAGAGCGGGATTGCCGTGGCGAGACTGAGAATAAAGACCAGAGCGAAGACGACCCTGCTGGTGACACGGCGGCGCTGCTGGTGCGTGGGTCTCAGGGAGTAAGTCTCAAGGGAGCTGTTGTTACTCATGGCTTAAGTCTGGAGATGATGATCTTGGCGGCACAATTGATCAGCGCCGTGATGAGGAAGAGGATCAGGCCGATGGCGAAGAGGGCACTGAGCTTGAGCCCCGTCGCTTCGCCAAATTGGTTGGCAATCACTGACGCCATCGTATTGCCGGTCTCGATCAGGTCGCCGCTCTCACTCATGGTGAAAGGGATGTTGTTCGTATTCCCGATGAGCATGGTCACCGCCATCGTCTCACCGAGGGCGCGACCGAAGGCGAGGGTGTAGGCGGCAAAGATACCCGATGCGGCCCCGGGTAGGGAGACGCTCCTGATCACCTCGAAGCGGGTCGCACCGAGACCGTAAGCGGCCTCCTTTAGCTCCCCAGGCACCATCGAGATGAATTCGCTCGACAGCGACGAGGCGTAGGGTATGATCATGATTGCGAGGACGATCGAGGCGAGGATGACGCCGAAGCCTTGCCCGCTCCAGCCCCAGACGATCATCAGGTGACGGATCGTGTAGAAACCCCAGAGACCATAGACGATCGAGGGGATCCCCGCCAGCATATCCACGACAGCGCTGACGACGGCGGCAATCTTCTTTCCCCTAAAGTACTCGCCCGAGAAGAGCGCCACGGCGAGGGAGAAGGGGACACAGAGCAGCAGTGCCAGGAGCGAGGTTTCCAGCGTGCCGACGATGAAAGGCCAGGCTCCGTAGCTCTGCGTCTTGTCGCTCCACTTACTGCCGGAGAGGAAGTCGAAGAAGCCGAAGTGGCTCACCGCAGGGCCGCTCATCGAGGCGAGCGTGTAGACGATCGCGGCAGTCAGGAGGATGAATCCGATGCCGACGATCGTCAGCAGGGCGTTGAAGAAACGGTCTTTTTTCATGGTTCGCTCAGGGGCTTACCCTGGTAGGTCATGGAGGCGATGACGGCTCTTGCCTTCTCAAGAGCAAGGGGCGGGAGGGAGGCGTAGTGGGTCTTGCGTGCCGCCTCGTGGGTCTCCTCGCCGACGATGTAGTAGAGGAAGTCCTGCAGCAGCCGGGCACTCTCGAGGCTTCGGTGGCCGTAGCTCTGCTCCTTGTAGACGATGAGCCAGGTCATCGTACTGATGGGGTAGGCATCGGGGTCGGGACTATCGGCGATCATCACCCGCGTATCGTCGGGGAAGTCGCTCAGGTTAGCCGAGAGCGAGATACTCTGCATCGTGGGGGCGATGAAGTGCCCCGAGCGGTTGCGAATCGCGGCGGCGGGGATGCCGAGAGCCATGGAGTACTCCGAGCCGATATAGCCGATCGCACCGGGGGTGGAGGAGATCACGCCGGCGACGCCGGGATTGCCCTTGGCGGCATTGCCCACCTTGATGTCCAGCGTCTTGGCAGCGCCCAGCTCCTCGCGCCACACCGAGTCGACTTTGCTCATGTAGCTCGAGAAGACGAAGGTGGTACCACTGCCGTCGGTGCGGTAGATCGGGATCACTTTCTGGTCGGGCAGGGTAAGGTCGGGATTGAGCTCTTGGATTGCCGGGTCATTCCACGTCGTGATTCGCCCGGTGTAGATCCCCGAGATCACCTCGGGCGTGAGCCGAAGTTCCTCGATGCCCTCGAGGTTGTAGGCAATGACGATGCCGCCGATGCAGGTGGGGATATGGATGATCGGCATCGGCATCGCCTTGGCGATCTTCTCATCGGAGAGGAACTCGTCGGTGCCGCCAAAGTCCACCGTCGTCTCGGCCAGATTTCGCTGACCGGCGCCGCTGCCGACACCGCCGTAGCTCACATGGATGCCCTCCGCATCGCCATACTGCTTCGCCACCTCGATGTAGAAGGGGGCAGGGAAGGTTGCACCGGCGCCACTCAGGGTCTTCGTCCCGGCGCAGCCACTCAGCCATGGAAGGAGCGCCAGACCCAGCAAGGAGTAGATCAGAAATTGCTTTGCCACAATAAAGAATTAATGAGTATCTGTCTCTTTGTGGCAAAGGTACACAGGTGGTTATACCTTGCTGTTACGGCGGTGTGACATTGTTGTTACAAGGCGAGTCGGACAAGTCGGACAAGTCGGACAAGAGGTGCTAAAGGTGGTGAAAGGGGCTAAAGGGCGACGAGTTGGCTTAGGAGGGATCGGCGCTGCCCTTCATGCGCTCAAGGTTGTCCTCCGTGGTGAGAGCCTCTATGAAGGGAGCGATCCCGCCATCGAGCACGCTGTCTATGTCGTGGATCGATAGTCCGATGCGATGATCTGTGACTCGGCTCTGGGGGAAGTTGTAGGTCCGGATCTTCTCCGACCGGTCACCGGTGGAGATGAGGGAGCGCCGCTCTGAGGCGCGCTCCGCCTCCTGTCGCTCTCGCTCCTGATTGTAGATGCGGGTGCGTAGCTCCTCCATCGCCTTCGCCATATTCTGCCGCTGGGAGCGCTCGTCCTGCGACTGCACGACGATCCCTGTCGGGAGGTGCGTCAGCCGAACGGCGGAGTAGGTGGTATTGACCCCCTGTCCGCCGGGACCGGAGGCGCAGAAGATGTCAGTGCGTATGTCCTCGCTCCTCAGCTCCACATCTACCTCATCCGCCTGTGGCAGCACGGCGACCGTAGCGGCGGAGGTCTGTATCCGCCCCTGCGACTCGGTCACCGGGACACGCTGCACGCGGTGGACGCCGCTCTCGTACTTGAGGCGGCTGTAGACCTTCTCCCCCTCTACTGTAAAGATGATCGACTTGAAGCCGCCCATTGTCCCTTCGTTCATCGACGTGACATGACAGCTCCAGCCCTGCTCAGCGCAGTACTTCTGGTACATCTTGAAGAGATCCCCCGCAAAGAGTGCCGCCTCGTCGCCCCCCGTGCCGGCGCGGATCTCCATGATCACGTCGCGGGAGTCGTCCTCGTCCTTGGGCAGCAGGAGCATCCTCAGCTCCTGCTCCAGCTCCGGCAGCTGCTCCTCGATCGTCTGCAGATCCTCCCTCGCCAGGTCGGTCAGTTCGGCGTCCTCTCCGGCAGCGATGAGCTTCTCGTCCTCATCTCGCTGGTGGAGGAGCGACTCGTACTGCTCCGCCTTGTCGTCGATCTCCTTTAGGTCCTTATACTCCAAGCTCAGCTTGCGGAAGAGCTTCTGATCGCCGATCACCTCCGGGTCTGTCATCCGGATGGTCACCTCGCGAAACTTTGCCCGCAGGGGAGCCAATTGCTCCGCCAGACCCATCATCGGTACTCGAAGCTGCCGAGTCTACTCTCGATCACCACCTCGCTCTCGTCAGCCTCCTCGACCCGTCCGATGACCTGAGCATCTATGTCGAAGTGATGCGCTATATCGATCACCTCGGCAGCGTACTGCTCGGGGAGGTAAACCTCCATGCGGTGACCCATGTTGAAGACCTTGTACATCTCCCTCGCTGGCGTCTTGCCGTCGCGGAGGATGGTGTCAAAGAGTGGTGGCAGGTCGAAGAGGTTGTCCTTGATGATCTTTTTCCCCTTGACAAAGTGTAGCACCTTGGTCTGCGCTCCTCCAGTGCAGTGGATCAGTCCGTGGATCTCCGGGCGCAGCTCGCGCAGCATCTCCACCAGCACCGGAGCGTAGGTACGGGTAGGAGCGAGGACCAGATGACCATAGTCGATGTCGAGCCCCTCCACACGGTCTGTCAGGCTGTGCGAGCCGACGTAGACCACATCGTCCGGCAGGCAGTCGTCGTAGGACTCAGGGTACTTCTCCGCATAGTGGTGGGCAAAGACGTCATGCCGGGCGGAGGTGAGTCCGTTGCTCCCCATTCCCCCATTGTACTCCGTCTCGTAGGTCGCCTGCCCAAAGGATGCCAGCCCCACGATGACATCGCCGGAAGAAATGCGGGCGGCATCGATCACCTCGTTGCGCCTCATGCGGCAGGAGACGGTACTGTCGACGATCACCGTGCGGACGAGGTCGCCCACGTCGGCGGTCTCTCCGCCGGTATTGTAGATCCCGACGCCCAGGTCCCGGAGTTGCTCGAGGAGCTCGTCCGTGCCATTGATCAGCGCACTGATCACCTCACCCGGGATGAGTCGGCTGTTTCGCCCGATGGTGGAGGAGTGGAGGAGACCCTGAGTGGCACCGACGCAGAGGAGGTCGTCGAGATTCATCACGATGGAGTCCTGCGAGATACCGCGCCAGACGGATAGGTCGCCCGTCTCGCGCCAGTAGAGGTAGGCAAGAGAGCTCTTCGTCCCGGCACCATCGGCGTGCATGAGGTTGCAGTAGTCCGGGTCACCGCCCATGATGTCGGGCATGATCTTGCAGAATGCCTGTGGGAAGAGGCCCTTATCTATATTCTTGATCGCAGCGTGGACATCCTCCTTATCGGCAGAGACGCCGCGGCGGCGGTAGAGTTCGTTGGGATTGACGTTGGTCGTGCTCATGATTTCCGTATTACTTCTTGCTGTCATTCGGGCGAAGGACATACTCTCCGACAAAGGTAACTCTTTAGAGGGTTAATTCAAATCTTATCCGGACGCCCCTCAGACTAATACCGGTATGAGGCAAAACTATAGTCGGTATTAGTCAACACTAATACCGGTAATAGTTGACACTAATATCGGTAAAAGAAATGGGTGATCGCTGCCTGCTGACTATCAGTATGATGTGAGCTCCTGTGTCGGAGGCTAGGCAAACAGAGGGCGGTGACCGGTCCTACGAACCGATCACCGCCCTCTGTCTATGGTGGAGCTTAGTCCCTGTCGCTTAGTGCGCCTCCGACGATGAAGGCGATGGAGGTGATGGCAGCCCCACCCAGGGCGCCCATCAGGACGAGGGCCTTACAGCCTCCCTCCATGGACTCGTCGCCGATGTACCGTCCTAAGCGGCAGAGGCCGCTGCTGATCTCATTTGCTCTCATAATGGTTTTATTTCTACTTGGTTACTAAGGTTCTCAGCAAAGTTAGCCATTTACCCGCTCTTCTCCCATCACTTGTCGAGCGACTTGTCAATCCGGCCGAGGAGGAGTCGGTAGTGAGCGCGGAGGTTGGCATCCCTCGTCCGAGGGATGGTCCGCTTGAGCAGGTCCCGTACCTTCAGAGCGTAGCTCAGAGTGTAGTCGCTGGTCATATTGACGGTTTGCGCCCAGAGGTGCTCCGGGAAGCCGTTGCCGTTGCCGAAGCCAAGCAGCCCATTCTCCTCGCCGGCGTGATTGCAGACGGTCTTGTCAGCCTTATAGCTCAGACTGAGGGCGTCAGACTTGAGCCCGACGGGGTAGACATTCTGCAGCCCATATTGGAGTGAGGCATTGAGGTAGCGGACAAAGGCTTCCTGCAGGGCGATCTCCGTCTCGCTGAGCTGCGATGCGCCACGTAGGGTGGGACCAAAGATATGGCTATAGACATCCTCCAGATACTCCATGGGGGAGTAGGAGTCGGGGTCGAGGTAGTAGGAGATGGCAATCTTACCGGTATTGAGCATCGTCATCTTGAGGAGATCCTGCTGCACGAGGTCAAAGGGGCGCATCGAGGCGTAGGGGATGTGTCCCACCAGTTTCTCCAGCCCGAGCTTGCGGAAGTCCTCCGCATGCTCGATGAGCCAAAGAGCTGCCTGACGCTGGCGCTCCTTAGGGAGCACCTGATGCCTCGGTATCCCGGAGGACTCGCTCGTCTGCCGGAGGATGATGCCGGGGACCATCATAAAGATATTGTGGTAGTACCCGTATGCCTGCGCCAGGATCTGCTCGTAGAGCTCGCCTCGGTGCTCAGCTCCGGGGTCATCGGTGATCCACTCGTCAAGGTGCTCAGTGATGTACATCAGGTTACGCATCCCCAGCTCACCGGCACGTATCGGGTCATCACTCAGATCCTCCTCGATGGCAGACGGGTCGAGACGGCTCTCCACCTGCTGCACTCCGTAGCGATAGATCGGGTCGCCCTCATGGCGGGAGACAAACTCCTGCAGCACCTTGCTCTCGGCAAGGAAATTGTCCTCCAGATCCGGGAAGACCTTATACCCCCACTCGATGGCGTAGTAATCAAAGGCACCAAGGAAGGGCGGGTCGAGGGAGACCCCTTCGTCCTCCCGCTGGGCCACATAATTCCACCGCGCATAGTCCATGATGCTGGGCGTGGTGCCGTACTTGTGGGTAAAGGAGGGAGACCGGAGCGAGTCGACGGAGTAGGCGGCTGAGGCGGCCATATTGTGCATCAGACCGAGGGTGTGACCCACCTCGTGGGCGATCACATACTCGAGGGAGGCGGTGAGGACAGAGTCGGACAGGACCTTGCTGCGGACTGCGGGGTCGAGCTGTGCCGTCTGGACGAAGCGCCAGTTATTGAGCGTCTTGATCACATTGCTATAGACCATGACGGAGGCGTTGATGATCTCGCCTGTGCGGGGATCGTACCAGGAGGGTCCCATGGCATTCTCGATGCCGACCGGGACGTAACGGATGCAGGAGTACTTCAGGTTGTCGGGGTCAAACTCCGGGTCGTCCTTGGGGAAGTCTCTCACCTGCACGACGTCCTTCAGCCCGATGCGCTCAAAGGCCTTATTCCACCTCAGCACACCGGCCTTGATCCCGGTTCTCCAGCGCTCGGGGAAGTTGTCATCGACATAGTAGACGATGGGCTTCTTGACCTCGGTCAGTTCGCCCCTCTTGAGAGCCTCCATATCGACCGGCTCGAGTCGCCAGCGGCGGATGAAATTGACCGTCTCGATCTGGTGATTGTCGCTCCGGAGGATGTCCTTCTCCGTGAGGAAGAAATTGACCCTCGTGTCGCTCAGCCTCGGTGTCATCGGCACGGCCGGCAGGCGGAGGAGGGAGTAGGTGACGCTGTAGGTGGTCGGGTAGTCCTCCAGTCCCTTGCCCCTGCTATTGGTGAGCGTCACGTAGGAGGTTCGCTCGACGCCTACGGTGGCATTGGTCTCAAAGGACTTCACGGAGGTGAAGCTCGAGAGATCGGGTCGCGGGCTGCTGGAGAGTCGGTAGGAGCCCACCTCGGAGACGAGCGCATCAAAGAAGCGCTGCTCATTGAGGAAGAAGTCGGTGACATCGAAGAGGACAGACTTGCCGTCGCTACTGAGTCCCGTGATGGGGAACTTGTGCAGCGACACATTGGTGTAGCTCTTCCGGATATTCTTGACCAGGGCCGACTTGTCGGTCGGGTCATAGAGGAGGTCATTATTCACCACCTCCATGACGACGACGCTGTCTTTCTGGATGAAGCGGATCGGGATAGGTCCGCTATTCTTGAAGCCCGGGAGTCCGAGCTGGGGATTGGAGATGTCCGATACCGTGGCGGCGATCAGCATCTCCTCACCGAAGGACTCACTCGGGAGCTCCATGTATAGCTGCTTCTCCTTGAGGTGAAGGGAGAGGAAGGGCCCCATCGCCGACGTCATCGACGTGGTGTCCGAGGTGAAGAAGCGCTCGTAGGGGGACTTGGTCTGCTCCCTCATACGCTGCTCCTGTCGCTCACGAGCCACGGCGCGCTTGGATCGGAGGATCTGAGCTTCGGCCGTGGGCCCGCTCAGCACACCGGTGAGGATGAGGAGTAGTATTAGGATGGGATGGTGTCGTCTCATGGGTTACTCTCCTTTCAGTGCTTTATTGGTCTTGAAGAGCAGCACGCTGTAGTGGGCCTTGGCCTCGGGGCTCTTTGCCCACTTCTCAGCCCGCTCCAGCTCGGGACGTAGTCGCTCGAGTGCGGCGAAGAAGTAGATGCTCGACCGGTCGATGTCCTCTAGACGGATCTGAGGGTAGGGGCTGCGGGTCGGGTCACCGAAGGAGACCTCAGAGCGGTACCCCTTGAGTGCTGTGGGGACCATCACGGTGGGGACCTTGGTGTCGGTGACTACTGCCCGACCGAGGTTGATGAACCCTCTCTGCAGCAGGATCTCTGCCCGAGTGGGATCGCGATGCTCGGTGAGTGAGGCGAAGACCTCCTTCGTCAGGTCCTCGAAGTACTCCTGCTGTGAGTAGCTGCCGGGGACGAGGTGCTCGGCCGTAAGGACGCGCATACGGGTGTTGTAGAGATCATTGATCAGAAACTCGTAGAGCTGATCGTAGTAGCTGATGCGGATATGACTCCGGCACTCGAGCTCTCGATTGGCATACTTATCGAAGTCCTTGATCTGGTCTACCACCCACTTGAGTGAGGCTCTCTGGGTCTCGCGAGGGAGCACGGTGTAGATGGGGTGCTCCGCGTCGGGGATCGACGGATTGACGTAGATGCCGCCGATCTGGTGCATCACATTCTTCACGAGGGAGTGGAAGGTCTGTGAGATGGCGAGGTCCAGCTTATCCTTTTTGCGGGTGTCCTCGTCATCGGTGATCCACTTGGGGAACTCTTGCGAGATGCGGGCGAGATTTTTCATCCCATAGTCGCTGCTCTTGATCGGGTCGTCACCGAGGTCGCCGGAGATGACACGGGGATCAAAGACATTGGTCTGCTCCGGGAGGTAGCGGTAGCGAGGATCACCAGACTTGGAGGTGACAAACTTCTCCAGCACCTCGGCCTGAGCGTAGATGTCCTGCGAGAAGAGGGGGAAGTAGCGGTAGAGCCACTCGACCACGTAGTCGTCGTAAGGACCGATCTCGGGGAGGGTCATCGGGACGTTGTCCCCCGGCTGAGCCACATAATTGAGTCGGACATAGTCCATGATGCTCGGGGTGACACCGTGAGCTCGTACGTAGGAGGCGCTCCGGAGGGAGTCGGTCGGGACAGCCGCCGTGGCGATCATATTGTGCGACAGACCGAGGATGTGTCCCATCTCGTGCTTGACGGAGAAGGTGAGCATCGCATCCCGCTTCTCCTTAGGGAGAGGAAAGTTGCGGATCGAGGGGTCTACGAGGGCACTCTGGGTGAAATACCACTTGTAGAAGAGCTGCTCGATGTTATTGAAGATGAAGAGTGTCGAGCTGATGATCTCTCCCGTCCTCGGGTCGACCCACGAGGGGGCGTAGGCATTCTCTCCCTGATTGGGGATGTAGCGGATGCAGGAGTACTTCAGATTGTCCGGATCGAAGCCGGTGGAGGGGTCGGGGAAGTCCCTTACCTCGATGGCGTCCTTAAATCCGATCTTCTCGAAGGGCTTATTCCACGCCAGAATACCATCTCGGATCGGCTGCTTCCACTCCTCGGGGAATGCTGGGTCGAGGTAGAGGACGATCGGCTCCTTGGGCTTGGAGAGTCCACCGGAGGCGTAGGCGGCGGAGTCTGCCGGCTCAAGTCGCCGTCGGTGGGCGATGTAGATGTTGTCGGTCTTGTCCTTGAGGGGAGAGAAATTGAGCCGCCCGGTGGTGAAGGTCCCGACGCGGGTGTCGGCGATGCGTATCGGCATCGTCTCCTCCGGCAGTCGGAGCAAGGTAAAGGTCGCCTCCACCGTCGTCGGCACATCGCTCGCCACGGAGACCATGCCGAGGAAGGTGGCGGAGAGCTTATAATTGAGCTCCACACGCACCTGAGCATTGTCCTCATAGGACTTCATGCCCTTGATGAAGGAGAGAGAGGAGACCGGCGAGGCGCTCAGCTTGAGGTCGCCGGACTCCTTCGGGATCACCCGAACGAGTGTACTCTCACGCGCCATGAGCGAGGTGGCATCGAAGACCACTGCGCTGCTGTCCGGCGTGAAGGCGAGGACGGAGTAGGCCGCTACAGAGGGGTCGCGGTAGCTGAGGGCGAGCGCCTGCTTCATCGGCTCGTCCGCCTCCTTGGAGTAGACGATCGTGTTATTTTTCTTGACCACCACGGTACTGTCTTGCAGCTCGAAGCGCATCAGCAGAGGCTCCTCGCTGCGGTCGCCTATCGTGAGGATCGATCCGTCAGAGACACTGGAGAGCGTCGCTCCGAGAAGCATGTCCCGCCCGATCTCTGAGATGGGCAGCTCCATATAGAGCTTCTCCTCCACCTTATGGAGCGTGACGAGGCCGCCCTTGACGGTGTCGACCTTCTTGTCTCTGAAGAGCTTACTATACTTGTCCTTACTTGTCTTGGCGTAAGACTCGTGGATGGGTGCCAGTCCCAGCATCGGTAGGAGCGTGAGCAGTAGTAGTCTCCGCATCCATCCCTCCACCGGGATCTTAGGGGTTGAGTGCATGTCTGTTCCTTTGCAGTCTTGTATTAGTTATCGATCGGGTAATCCTCGCGGAGTGCGATGGCAGTGATGGGGAGGCGAAGGTCCTTCCACACGTGTACGATGGGGTAGCTGTCCTTAGTCAGATCTATCTGCCGGATGCTCGCAGTGGAGCCCGACCGACTATTCAGGGCAATGTAGAGGAAGTGGTCATCCTTGTCCACCACCATATCGACTACCACATCGTTCTTGCTGAGTGCGATGAGGGGTGCGGTAGGAAAGTTGCCTTGCGATATGGTGTTGTAAGCATAGATGCCGCTATCGTCAGCACCGCTGTAGAAGACTAAGTTTCGCGTCGGAGCGGAGGTCATCACAGATGAGGCATCGAGGTGAGCCGCAGCAGGGACCTCCTTGGAGAGGAGGACCTCCTGCTGGACCCGCTTAGCCTTCGGTACATCGTGAGTGCCGGGGTTGATCAGCAGATGCTTGATCGTCTCGTCGCTCTTGCTCTTGAGGAAGAGTGCCACCCGCAGCCGGTCCCCTGTAAGGACCATATGGGTAAGGCTGTAGCCCTTTGTCTCGTCATTAAACCAAACGCCATACTTAGTCGTCAGTTCTTTGTAGCGTGCCACGATTTTCTCAGCCCCGTTGTCGTAGGCGAGGTAGCCGTCTATCTTCTTCGGGTCATTCTTGTCTGTGAGCCAGGCGGCGGTCATAGGAGCCAGGCTGAGCTTATCGCGTGCGACGCCCAGCTGCGATGCGATTAACTTAAGGTCGCTGTTGGCCGCCTCCAGCTTATTGACGTCGAAGTCTCCGAATCGGCCGTTGTAGAAAAACCGTCCCTTAGAGTCGGCCCAGGTACCCTGTAGCGTAGTGATCTCAGACTTGAGGGACAGGGTCTTGGCGAGCTCCATCTGATCGGGCTCGAGCATATAGAGGTTGCTGCCACAGGCGAGTAGGAAGCCCTTGTAGTGGTAAGCGACATTAGTCGCAAAGGTAAGGTCGTGCGGCTTACCCACAAAGGTACCGGCTGCGTTATTGAGCGTCAGCACGTCGTAGTCCACTACCTTTGCAGGCTGCGATGGCTCCACAAAGCCGATCGTGGCAGTCCCACTCTCCTCGCTGAGGAAGTAGAGCCCCTGACGAAAGCGGTATTGTACATTGATCGTGGAGCGCTGGACGAGTGTCGTCTCGCCATTGGTGATCAGGAGTCGCACCGGATAGAGACCCGGCTTGGAGCAGTGGTACTTCAGCGTTGGCTCCGTCGATACCTCCTCATAGCCCACCTCCCAAGAGTACTTGACATCCTTGGAGGGACCGTTGAGTGTCAGCTTGGGTGCCGGTATCTCCAGCAGTCGTCCCTCATCGGAGGTGTAGACCTCCTTTAGTTGCTCCTCGGCCGTGATCTCGGTGACCGGCTGCTCAGGCTCGGTCGAGTGATCCTTGAAGCATGAGGTGAGCAGAGAGCAGGTGAGCAGTCCCGGGAGGATCATCCGGGAGTACCTATATATAATGTGTGTCATAATTACTCTTCGAAGCTGATGAATGAGGATGGATCGAAGTCCGACAGAGGCACCTCCAGCTCGGGGTGTGCCTTGAAGTAGTCAAAGACCTTCTTGATATTGACAAATAGCTTGGTGAACTCACTATTATTAAGCGACTCCTCCAGTACAGCCGGGTCACTGTCGTAGTACTCAAGCAGCTTGAGGTACTTCAGTCGGTGGTAGGGACCCATATAGAAGGCATAGTAAACCCACCAGTAGGGCTCGGCGACGTAGTTGTCGAAGGTGATCACCTGGAGGTTGTCTGACTCAAAGGCGATCTTAAGATCCTCACTGGACTTGAGTCTCAGCACAAGTCGTAGAGCCTCTGACTCCTCCGGTGATATGCCACTTCGGAGTAGCTCGACTCGGAGTGTATCAGTCACTGCGCCTGAGCGGAAGTGGTAGGACTTCTCTAATGGGGTATAGTGTACCCCTGACTGGGCGGTAGATGTCTCAGGGTCTGCCTCGACGTGATAGGTAAGGTCCTTGGTGGGGATATCACCGACGATGCGTAGAGGGATCTCGACTATATGCGTCTCCACCTCTGCAGGGAGTGGTCCGAAGGAATAAGCTTGCAGCGTGTCAGCCTGTTGCTTGTGGTCAAAGTAAATGGCTGAGGAGCCGATGTACTGACCATCGGGGGTGAAGTCCCCCTCGTATGTGATCCTATTGCAGCTCGTGCCAAGCAGCCCGAGGAGGGCGAGTGGGGCGAGCAGTCGTATGGCGCTTCTCATAAGATAATCCTTTTGTCTCATTTCTTATTGGTCTCGGCGGTGAAGCCAAATTCTCTCTCCTTCTCCGGCCACGGGAGGATGTAGATCTCACTGGAGGCCGGGATGGACTCCTTGCCTATGCGGTCAAGGATTGGGAGGTTGTAGTGCTTGTAGGCAAAGAAGATCTGTCCCTCGCCCGGCATCTCGCGCATCCGCTCCCGCATCATCTCGCTGATGTACTTCTCCTTGGTGTCCACCTTAGCCGGATCGATCCCGGCGAGGCCGCGGCTCTTGCGGACGGCATTTAGCAGCTCAAGAGACTGGGCGCGGTCGCCGTCGTAGAGACACTCGGAGAGTATGTAGTACATCTCCGGCAGGCGGATCAGGGTCAGACCCTCAAAGTCTCCCTTATTCAGCTCAGCCTCATTGGACAGCAGGCGGGTAAATGCAGTGAGTCCACCGGAGAGCTCCTTGTAGAAATGCCCATACCGCAGGTCTACGCTGGTGGCGGTAAACTTATCCGTCTCGTAGAGCTCCTTGAGATCCGTCCTCGCCTCGGTGAAGCTGCCGGAGGAGGTGTTCTGGAGGAATGTGTCGTAGACGGTCCTCGCTATGCGAGGTGCGTAGAGACCGAAGAGCAGCTCTCCCTGAGCCGGGTAGCGCTTCACTCTCTCGAAGTCTCCCTTCTCGACCAGACCAAGCTTCATCGTCCCCTCCGGTGCATCAGCAGAGGTGGCGGTGGCATCGATGACCTTACGTGCATAAGTAGCAGCTTGGGTCAGGTCTCCCATCGTGTAGTAGATACGTGCCTTGAGTGCCGAGACGGCGTACTTATTGAGGTGCGCATACCGCTCGTCTAAGTAGACATCGACGGAGGTACCCATCGGTAGGTAGAGGCTGGCATCCGACGCAAGGAGCTTCTCTGCCTTGTCGAGATCGGCAAGGATATTCTTATAGCTGTCCTCGATCGAGTAGAGCTGTTTATTCTGCAGGTCGGCCTTATAGGCATAGGGAATGCCACTCTGACCCGCACGCTGAGCATAGTCGGCTGTATAGAGACGGAGCAGGTCGAAGTGGAGGAATGCCCGCAGCGCATACGCTTCGCCCCCGATCATATCGAGCGTGGTGCCCTTGAGGTCCGTAGTCTCATAGGCATCGATCAGCTCATTGACATACGAGATCACTGCGTACTGATTGGTCCAGATCTGGTCGATCGTCGGGCGTACCTTCAGATTCATGTAGTCATACCGGAGGATATAGGTGTCCTCATTCTCGGTATTATTGTACATAAACATCTGCCCCAGCTTGTCGACAAAGCCGTAGGTGAGGTTGCCCCCATAGAGTGACGCATCCGCCATGGAGGCGTAGATGCCGTAGAGCGCATCCTTAAATCCCTGCTCATCCCGGAAGAGCACCTCCTTGGGCATCGTGCCCTTGGGCTGTATGTCGAGGAATTTGTCGCAGCTGGTCGTCAGGAGTGTCACCGGCACGAGGATGAGCATCGTCGCCAGCGCCTTAGATAGGATATTCTGTGTAGTCATGATTTCAGAGTGTAAAGCGGATGGTCATCTCGATGGATCGCGCGTAAGGGTAGGAGAGACCTCGCTCCCTACGGATGGTGGAGAAGTGGTAGAGGTCGTTGGCAAGTAGCTCGAGCCTCATATTCTTCAGACTAAAGTACTTCAGATCTATCGGTTTGAAGTCGTACGCCAGCGAGACAGAGCTCAGGTCGAGGAAGTTATTGACTGCCACGAAGCGGCTCGTCTGCATCGGCACGGAGGCATCGGCGATGTCCTTGTAGGAGGCGTGATCTCCTGGCTGGGTCCAGCGGTCGGAGAAGACTCTCTCGTCGGCATTTTTCCTCGGGTCAGCTCCCTCGACACGGCTGGCGAGCGTCAGGTTGTAGTCCATGGCACCGAGCTGGTAGCGCAGACCGGTGGTGAGGGTAAAGCCCTTGTAAGTGAGGTAAGAGCTGACCATACCGGTAGCGAGAGGGCTCGTGTCGCCAAAGGTGACCTTATCCCTCGGGTCGTAGTCAAAGGTATAGCTCCCGTCGCGCTTGATATAGATCTCCCGACCTGTCGCCGGGTCGATACCGGCGGAGGGGACCACCTTTAGCGTCGTGAGGGACTCTCCCTCCACGTAGATCGGCAGAGGCATACGGCTGTTGTCTGCCAGACTCTTCTCGTTCTGCGCCTTGAGTGCATCGCTGATCTTGCGGATCCTATTCTTATTATAGGAGTAGGTCATGGCGACGGTCCAGTTCCAGTCCTTTGTCCTCACCGGTACGATCCTCGTGCTGAGCTCGATACCCTTATTCTCGATCTCTCCGACGTTCTCCTTAGCGGTTGCGACACCGACAGAGGGCGCCTTGGTGACGTCGAGGAGGAGGTTGTCGGTGATCTTCAAGTAGAGGTCGAGCGAGAGGTCCCATCGGTTGTCGAAGACATTAAGGTCGAGACCGATGTTATTATTCTGTGTCCGCTCCCAGCGCAGATCAGGGTTCCCGATCGTGATCGGCACGGCACCGGCGCCCTTGACGTACGTGAGGTCCTCACCGTAGCGGTAGGTGGTCATCGCCTGATAGGGGGAGAAGGAGACATTCCCCAGATAACCGGTGCTGAGACGGAGCTTGAGGAGATTGACATTCAGATCCTTCATGAATGGCTCCTTGTGGATGTTCCATCCGATACCGGCACTCCAGAAGGGCGCAAAGCGGGAGTTCTTGCCAAAGAGAGAGGACCCCTCGTAGCGGTAGATGAAGTCGAGGAAGTACTTCTCCTTGTAGATCGTATTGAGATTGGCAAAGAAGCCCACTCCGGCGATGATCCTATCCTCACTCACCGGACGACCACCGGCAGGGTAGCCGGAGGAGAATCCCGGGTCGGGTAGCTTGTCTGAGTAATAACCGACAGAGCTGTAGCGTGACATCTGGTAGGTGCGGTACTCGATGTTGCTCCCCGCCATGGTGCTGAGGAAGAGGTCCTCGAGGACATTTTTATTGTACGATAGCATCAGCTTGCCTGAGAAGTCGCTCGACTTGGAGAAGGTCTCCGAGAGGCTTCCTCGCTGACTTAGCTTAGCCTTCTCGAGCTCCTTACCGGAGCGAGGGGAGACGAAGTTGATCCGCTCCGACTTCCCTCTCTGGAGAGTGGCGTCGGCATCGATGCGGAAGTCTGCCAGCCACATACGGAAGGTGAGAGTGTCGAAGAAGTCAAAGTCGCTTGACCGACTGACGTTGCCCGCTGTCGCCTCGTAGAGCGGGTTGATCAGCTTGTGGGTCAGTAGGTGGCGGAGGTTGCCGTCCTTGTCGTAGGGACTATCGTAGGGATTGGCATCGACGAAGCTCTTGAAGTCTCCGTAGGGTGAGTCCTGACCATTGACAAAGCTCACGCGTGCGAGGTTGGAGATGAAGAAGAGCTCGTCCTTGCTGTAGGAGAGCTTGAAGGTCGTATTGAGACGATCACGACCGGAGCCACGCATGACACCCTGATCCTTTCCGTACCGTAGTCCGAGGCTGTAGCGGGCGTAGTTGTCGCCTCCATCGATATTGATGTTATGGTTCTGAGACAACCCGACGCGAAGCGGCTTGGCCATCCAGTCGGTATTGACTCCGCGGGCGATCTGCTCGCGAATGGCGGCATACTCCAGCTCCTTCTTGTACCGCTCCTCGGGATTGTCGTCCTTGAAGACCCCGGCAAGGCGCTCATACTCCAGCTTCTGCTCCGCATCCAGCAGGTGGTAGTCGGAGAGATCCGGGATGGAACTCCGGATGGTCCCATTGTACCTCAGCTTGAGCTTACCGCCCTCCATCGGGCGCGTCGTGATGACGACCACGCCGGCGGATCCCTTCGCCCCGTAGAGTGCGGTGGCGGAGGCATCGCGGAGGACGGTGACGGACTGGATATCATTCATATCCATATCGAAGACAAAGTCCGAGGTGACGATCGATCCGTCGACCACGAAGACCGGCATATTGGCCTTGCCCTCGAAGGTGGCGCGCCCGCGGATATTCAGCTCCGGCTTGGCATTGGGGTTGGAGCCCATCAGGGAGTTGTCTATCGAGACGACACCCGGGACGAAGGCCTCTATGCCCTGCATGATGCTCTGGGTCCCCATGGCCATCATCTTATCCTTCTCGATCGTGGTGGAGGATCCGGTGAAGCTATTCTTATTCTTCGTCTGAAATCCGGTCACCACCACCTCCTCGAGGAGCTCGCTGTCTTCCTTCATCACCACGGTGATGTTGTCCCCGGCCTTGACCTTTATCTCCTGGGTCTTGAAACCGATGTAGGAGAAGGTGAGGGTAGCGGTCTTGGACTTGATGTTGATCTCAAACTTTCCCTCTCCATTGGTGCCGAAGGCCCCCTCCTGTCCCTTAATGTGGATCGCGACGCCGGGCAGTGTCTCGCCGGTGTCGTCCTTTACCACACCGGTGACGATAAATTTCTCTGCCTGGACCACAGTACCGGGCGATGAGGTCTCTGCCACCTCCGCTCGCAGAGGAGTGCTGCCGAGCATCAGGGTGGCGCAGAGAGCTGATAGAGTCAGCGACATACGGGCTGTCTCTCTGAGTGAATTGGTCATATCTCTATTACGTTAGTGACTGTTAGGGTGAGTAGACGTGTGTAGCGGACGATCTGTCCCTTGCCGCAGGGGGTTATTTTACTGACAGGTAGGGGTTGTTCTCTCGCGCCTCAGCAGGTAGGGGGATGACGTAGCGAGGGTCGTGGTCCTGGAGGACCACCTCTTCCCCATGGATCGTCTTCCGAAGCTCCGGCTGACCTGATCGCTTAAAGTCGTACCAGTCGTGTCCGCACTCCTGAGCAAATTCCTTGAGACGCTCACCAAGAATGTATCTGACCATCTCTACGCCATGTAGGGTAGAGTACTTGGCCTTGACCTGAGGGAGAGCCTCCGGTGACAGCCTCTGGCTTAGCAGGGTTGTGAGCATCTCAGCAGATCTCTCGTCCTCGCCCAGCTTAGAGAGGCACTCAGCCGCCGTTAGGTAGACCTCTGAGCGACGTATCGTGCAGTCGTATGTCTGGCCGACAGCCTTGCGTAGCCTGTAGCCATAATCCTTGTCCACGGGGAAGTACTTGTCTATCCTTAGATCGCCCTCCTCGTAGAGCTCGGCTACTTGGTCGGAGAGCTTCTGAGAGAAACTGATAGTGCTCTTGATGGACGGCGTAAAGCTGATGATGCACTCCTCTGACCTGTAGTCCATAGGCAGCAAAGCCTTGTCACCGGTGTGGCGGAGGTCCTCCAGCTTGTCGCTTATACTGAGGACCTTGACTGCGTCATCAAGAGCCTCTCGCCACTCTCCTCGGTAGAGGTGGATCCGAGAGCTGAGCGCATAGATCGCCTCGCCTGAGAAGCGGTAGCGGTAGCGTGGGTCACTGTAGCGATCCACCTGTACCTCCTCCTTAGCAGCGTTGATATCGGCGAGGATCTGATCGTAGAGCTGCTCCAGTGTGGCGGGTGGGAAAGATTGCTCGGTATCGATCGTATTATTGATAGGGACGACAGAGGTGCCCTTAGTCTCATCGGACCAGACCGGTCCATACAGATTGGCGAGCTCAAAGTAATAGTAGGCTCGCAGCGCGTGAGCCTCGGCTCGGAGCTGACGGAAGCTGTCTTGCCTGTCGTCCTCCCTCACCTTCTCAGCATCAGCGAGGAGGATGGAGTTGGCAAAGAAGATCCCCTTGTAGTAAGAGTAGTAGGGGTACGACTCAGAGCGTCCACTGTTATTATCAGTGTCCTCCCACTTGTAGATCGTCTTGTAGCTCTCATACTCGTCCAGCCCCATCCCAAAGGGATCCGGCTGTGGATCTATGGTAATGCCCCGCATATTGGTGAGGATATACCCGGGTGCCTGCTTGTACCCATTATTGAGCGTCGCTCGGTATTCTGATGTGGTAGAGGGGATCACCTGCCCCTTGGGGACAATATCTAAGAACTTATCGCATCCGCTGAGGAGAATCGTCATCAGACCGGTAAGTAGCGCAGGGAGTAAAGTCTTGTGGTAGCTGTTCATATCAGTCATAGATGATTAGAGTGTGACCTGGATACCGGCGGAGATGGTCTGTGCCACCGGTTGGGCAAAGATATTTCCGTAGCTCTCGGGGTCGAAGTAGCCGGTGTAGTCGGTACTGAAGACAAGGGGGTTCTTGAGCTCAAGGTTAAAGCGCACGCGCTCAAGGGGCCAGTCTCCCATCGCCTCCTTGGTGAGGGTGTACCCGAGCCGAATGCTGGTGACACGGAGGTAGCTGAGGTGCTTAAACCAGATGTCATAGGCTGAGTAGGTGCCGGCGGGATCGTAGGAGTTGAGCCAGTCGGTAGCGAGATTTTGCTCCGGGGACAGGTCATCGCCCTTTTTCCCAAGGATCTTTGGTAGCGAGCCGCCCTTATTCTCCGGGCTCCAAGCCTCGAAGATATCAGCGGTGTAATTGACCCCGGGATCTACTCTCGTGGGATTGTAGGGCGGCTGCCTCTGAGCAATCTTATCGATGAAGAAGGAGCTGAAGAGTGAGAGGTCAAAGTGCTTGTAGCGAAGCGTCGTCGAGAGACCACCGGTAAACTTCGGGTCCCTGTCGCCGATGTACTCATAAAGATCTCTGAAGTGAGCGTGGTCGAGGTCCGTCACCACATCGCCCCAGATACCTGTGGAGAGGTGGTAGAGGTCGGTGTACCCGGTAGTCCCGCCCTCCTTTGTTGGAAATCTCATCAGTCCTGTCTCAGGATCCACCCCTGCAGTGGGGATGGCGAAGGCGGCATTGACCGGATAGCCCTCCAGCGATGGCTGGTAGCTATTTTCCGACACGTTATAGGCGAGGACCTTACTCTTATTACGGGAGACATTGAGACCAGTCGTCCAGGTCCAGTCACGGGTGGAGATGTTGGTGGTATTGAGCGCCAGCTCCCATCCCGTATTGGATACCTTACCCCAATTGAGGTTGACGAAGTTAAATCCATTCTCCAGAGGGATCGACTTAATCGATATCAGGTCGTCGGAGAACCTATAGTACCAGTCGAATGAGATATTGATCCGATCCCATAGACCGAGGTCAAATCCTGCATTCGTGGTGCTGGTCTTCTCCCAACGGAGATTCTGATTGGGCGGGGAAGTGACCGACACAAGGGGCTCATTGATATTGGGGAAGAAGGAGGTGGTCTTCCACTCGCCCTTTACGAAGGGGCTCGTCTCCTTGTCGATATTGCCCTGAAGTCCATAGGAGGCTCTTACCTTAAGTGTGGTGAGCCAGTCGATATCTCTCGCAAAGTCCTCTGCGCCGGCGTTCCATGCGCCTGAGACGGACCAGAGAGGGAGGTACCGGTACTTCGGGTCGACTCCGAAGAGGTTGGAGCCGTCCAGACGCAAGCTCCCGAAGAATGTGTACCTGTCATCGTAGGTATAGCTGAATGTGGAGAAGAAGGAGACGAACGCATTCTCCACAAACTGCTTATGGTAGGGGAGCAGGGAGACATCGTTTTTGCCTGCATAGCCCTCCGGGAGGATCAGAGGCTTGGTGGTAAGGCTCGCAGGGTCGAAGCCAAAGCCCTTCGTCCGAATGTTGGTGAAGCTATTACGGCGCAGCTCTACACCCGCCATAAAGTCGAGGTCGTGCTTCTCTGCAGATATGTGGTGGAGGAAGAGCTGATTTTTCCAGTTGTACTGGAAGAAGCGATCGTTCCAATTCTGGATGATACCTCCATCCGGCAGCACCGTCTGCTTTTTATAGATCTTGGAGGCCTTGAATTGGCGGGTGTAGAACGAGTCCTCGTCCCCAAATTGCTCCGTGGCATTATTATCAAACTGTAGTCCCAGCTGAGTGGTGACCCTGAGCCACTGGATAGGGTGATACTCCAGGTCCAGCACCGCCTTGACGGACTGTCCCTTGAGGGTGTACTGCGTATTCTCCTGCTCCTCTCGGTAGTTGAATGGGATGACCTTGTCCTCCGCATTGACCACATCCGGGTCGTAGATGTACTCTCCCTCCTCATCCAATAGTCGACGGTAGGGATTCACACGCCGGGTGTAATTTTGGGCATTGGAGTACTGACCATTGGCCAGGTAAGTGCTGCGGTCGGTCTGATTGAGGAAAAGACTCAGGCGCGAGGTGAGCGACTCTATGGGGCGAAAGTCAATGTTGGAGGTGAGGTTGTACCTATCAAAAGAGGTCCCCTTGGTAGTGCCGTCCTCGGTATAATAGCCGGCGGACAGGTAATACCTAGTCTTGTCGGACCCGCCGCTCAGGCTGAGGCTGTACTGCTGATTGACTGTAGGCTCATAGACCTCTGCAAACCAGTCAGTGCCCCGGCCCCTAAGGGCGTTGATCGCGGCAGTGGCTTCCGGGGTAAGGGCGGACGGACCCTGAGCAATGTAGCCCTCAGTCAGACCATATCCCTTGATGATCCTTGCCACATCTCCATACTCCGAGCGGTAGGTATGGAGGGGATTGCGCAGTAGTCCGAGCTCGAGGTCGACCTTCTGGTCTGCTGTCAGGAGATTGAGCCGATCAGCATTGGGACGCCTGGTGGCAAAGACGTCACCTCGGAAATTGACCACCATCTTGCCTTCCTTGCCTCGCTTGGAGGTGATGACGATGACGCCATTGGCTGCTCGTGCTCCGTAGATGGCCGTGGCAGCAGCGTCCTTTAGGATCGTGATACTCTTGATGTCGGAGGGATTGAGTCCTGCGATGGATGTGTTGTGTAGCTGGTCAGAGATGTCTTGCGAAGCATCGACTCCTCCCGGCACCTGATCCCCGCTGAGCGGGATGCCATCCAGGACCCAGAGGGGCTCAGAGTTGCCCGTGAGGGAGACGGTACCACGTATGCGGATCGAGCCTGCAGATCCGGGACCACCGGATGAGGGGTCCACCACTACACCGGCGATCTGACCTGCGAGCATCTGGTCGACGCTCGGCACAGCCACCTGAGTCACCTTGTCAGCACTGATGGTCTCGACGGACGAGGTCAGCTTGCGCTTCTCGATCTTTTGATATCCTGTCACGACCAGCTCGTCAAGTGTTTCACGATCCTCCTCGAGGGAGATATTGTAGACACCTTTGCCGGGCTCAATTGCTATCGTCTGTGAGACGTAGCCGATGTAGCTGACGATGACACTCTTGACACCCACGGGTATCTTGAGTAGGTAGTTGCCATCGTAGTCCGTGACGGTGCCTTGCGGCTCGAAGCCCTTGCCGGCACTATCCTCCGGATTGATGAAGACAGTGGCACCGATCAATGACTCGCCGGTCCCCGCATCGGTCACCTGGCCTTGTATGGTTCGGACATTGTCCTGTGCATATCCGCTCACAGTACACAGTACCATCAGGATGATGCTTAGGGCGATGCGGATCAGTCTTTGTTTCATTTCCATAATCAGTCTTACTGTAGGGCGTAGGTATTACTTATGGAGTGCGTTCTCTATACGCAGTTTCATATCATAGTAGTGTGCTCTTGTAGCCTCATCTCCAGAAGAGGTGAGTGGAGAGATCGTCCTGTAGATCCGCTGCATGAGCGCTCTCTTGGCAGAGATGGCATCTGAGGTTCGGTCGCTCAGTGTGCCATTGAAGTTGACGTCTCTCATCACCCCGGCTCTCTCAGTGTCGTGGAGGGTGAGTGTCTTGCCGTCTTTCGTCACCTTAGCGGCGGAGACGCTCTCAAGCAGCGTATCGAGGAGGTTTTTCTGCACCCTCCTCTCTGCTACGGTGAGTGGACGCCGTGAGAGGGTAGAGGCAAAGATAGTGGAGAAGATGTCGTCCATAAGGTCGATCGGCTTGTACGCTGAGGAGCCGTTGATCCTCTCATTCTCGGACATCCTGACGAGTCGCTTATTGTCCAGCAGATCCCAGAGTAGGTAGCCCTGAGTATTGCTGAGAACAAGAGTCGGTGACATCTCCAGGAGACCTGATGGGGAGTTCTTGAGGGGGTAGGTGTACCTGAGTACCTCCGGATCGCTGAAGAGCCAGTCTGTATCTGTGATCGCCTCCTTAAGTAAAAACTGCACTGCCCGGCGCTGCCTCTCCTTAGGTACAAAGTTGTAGGTCTCCTGGTGATCACCTCTGAGAGGTGTCTCGAGGTACATACCACCTACCATAGCCATCGGGTGGAAGATAAGGGTATTCCACTGGGCTATGAGGGCGTGGTACATGAGACCCGCCTGCTCATAGTTTCCGTGGCGCTCTGAGGAGGCTGTCATCGGCAGTATCCTCTTGCAGATACGCTTGAGGTTAGCGATGCCCAGGGTGGAGGCCTGGATGGGGTCGTCTGTCAGATCCTCCGTCTGTGCTCGTGGATCAAGTGCCTGACGGCTGTCCTGTGCCTCGCTGTAGCGGTAGAGGGGCCCCCGGTGACTGCTCAGTAGCTTCTTGAGCCCACGTCGCTCGCTTTCCTGGTCGGGATACCACCTATAGCCATACTCAATGGCAAAGAGGTCGTACGGACCGATCTTGGGACCAAATGAGGTGACCCCGTCACCGGGCTGTGCCACATAATTGAATCGTGCATAGTCCATAATGCTGGGTGCCGTCCCATGCTTGGACGTAAAGTCCGGATCCCTCAGGTCCCTCACGCTGTAGGCTGAGGAGGAGGCCATATTATGCCTCAGACCCAGAGAGTGGCCGGTCTCGTGACAGGCAACAAAGCGCATCGCCTCGCCCAGCAACTCGTCCGGTATGTCCCATGTGGCAGCCTCGGGACGAGAGGCCCCGGTCTGCAGAGCCATCCACTCCCGCAGGATATTGAGGACATTATGCCACCAGATGATATCGGCCTGGATGATACTTCCGTTGCGGGGATCGTACACCGAGGGACCCATGGCATTCTCCTGTGTGCTGGCGATGTAATTGATCTTAGAGAAACGAAGGTCCAGAGGATCAACACTATCAGGGAGGATCTCCGCTCTTATCGCATCTCTGAAGCCTGCTCTCTCAAAGGCCTTATTCCAGTCCTCGATCCCCTTCTTCATATAGGTCCTCCACTTAGGAGGTGTATTCCGATCGATGTAGAAGACGATAGGATGAGTCGGTGGTACCAACTGACCTGCAAGGTATGCAGTCGTGTCGCTCGGGGCGAGGTGCCAGCGGGTGATCACCTCCTCGCTGATGATGTCATTTCTCTCGTCGGAGTAGAAGGAGCTGGGCACGGTGAAGTAGCCGATCCTCGGACTTAGTCGGCGACCGGCAGTAGGCTCCTGTGGCAGTAGGACAAATGAGGAGGCTGTGCGTACAGTCAAGTACACGGGACCGCTTCCCTCATCGACAGAGGTCGTCAGGTCGGAGACGACAGATAGATTGTCCTCAAAGACGTGACTGCTGACGATCCGTGACAGGTCGCTATCGATCCCCGTGGGGATGTTGATGCCCTGGTAGAGGTGGTTAAAGAGGGTACTCCTGCCGTCGAAGTACTTGGTGACCTTTACCATCACTCTGGTGGAGTCTCCGGAGAAAGCTGTGACCGGGAGCTTACCCATAAATGGGGATCTGTAGTTCTCCAGTACAGATCCTCTGATTGCATCCTCCTCAGGGACCCTGGGAAGAGGCTTGACATTAGTTACATAGAGGTTCTTGTCCCGATCATCGAGAGAGAGGGAGATGAGGATGTTCTCATAATTGATCCCTGTATTGATGCCGGCATCGTTGATCTCAGGCGGCACCTCCAGCACCCTATTGACGATCAGGAAGTGACGTCCCAGGAGATTCTTCGGGATACTGAAGTAGAGCTCGCCGTCAGCGGTGCGAAAGAGATCGAATAGTCCCTCGCCATACTTGTACTTCTCCACCGCTATCGTGTCGTAGGGGTTGGTCTTTGCCTCGTCAGTCGAGGACCTCTGCTGCTGCATTGCAGCGGTTTTTGATCTCAATAGCGGACGGGATCCACAGCCGGTCAGCTGGAGTCCTATCCCAAGTGTCATCGCACAGATAGCAAGCTTTTTTGCCGAGGAATTCTTCATTTTTCTTGATGGGGTGAATAGATGTTGATGGCTGTGTCGGAGTATCCTTCCGGCATATATCCTTTCTCACACAGAATACAAAAGTAGCGATTCTGGAGCAAGTTCACCAATTATCCCGGCTGAATGTTGCGCCTGGACTACTATCGGTATGAGTCGACACTATTACCGGTATTAGTCGACACTGTTACCGGTAATAGTGAAGTCTAATACCGGTATTAGATCCGGCGGATCGCCTGTTGCTGACAGACAGATGATTGGAGCATCTTCTGTGCAGCTCCTTTACGGGGATCGCCAGCCCTGCGACTTCGGCTGTGCTCACCGGCGGATCGGGTCTGCGCAGAGGGGTGAGGATTAGGGAAATCGGTAAAAAGGGGGTACCTTTGCACCGCTTTGCGTAGCCTCTGGTGAGAGATATATGTGGCTCACGAATGCTGCGTTTAGTGATTTGACTAATTCATAAAGCTACATTTTTCTGACATGGACTTAATTAAGGCAGTCGAGCAGGAGTTTGCCACCGAGAAGGAGCTCCCCGCATTCAAGAGCGGTGATACGATCTCTGTCAACTATCGCATTACGGAGGGTGACAAGACACGTATCCAGGTCTTCAAGGGCGATGTGATCCGTATCTCCGGTGAGGGCGTCAATAAGCGCTTTACCGTACGTAAGATCTCCAATGGCATCGGCGTAGAGCGTATCTTCCCGATGAACTCTCCCTTCATCGACAGCATCCAGGTACACCGCGTTGGTCACGTACGTCGTGCCAAGCTGTACTACCTCCGCAGTCGTCGCGGTAAGAGTGCTCGTATCAAGGAGCGTCGTTCCTTCTGATATAGATTCTGTACAGGAAACAAAGAGCTATCGATCAGCATTTGAGTGCCGGTCGATAGCTCTTCTTTTTTGTAGGGACAAATGGGACGTCAGTTTCGGCTCTGGGCGGCGGCTTGGGTCGCCCTCGCTGCACTACTGCCTGAGGTGATGGCTCAGGAGGTGGCGTGGATGGGAGACACCGACCTCTTCGTCATAGAGGAGGGGATGATCTCCCTCGCTCCACAGGCACGGGGGCGGGATCAGGCGGTGCTTCGTCGGTCCTATTCGCTTCGTAGTGGGGAGTCCGTATCGTGGGAGATGGAGTGTCACTACGATCGGCGTCCATCGAGGTACAATACCTTTGCCCTTGATCTCCTTACTCTCGATACCGCGGATGGGGTGGTGACCTATTCCCTTTGCCCGGATCCAAAAGGGGTGGAGGTACAGCTGCTCCGGACGATCCGTCCTGTGGATGGTGCACGGAGAGAGGAGGCTCTCCTTCGGCTGCCTATGGCTCTGCCGGATCAGGAGTGGCGGAAGGTGTCACTCCGGGTGTTCTATGACGGGAAGGAGTCCATGACTCTGAGTGTCCTCTCTCCTGAGGGAGGGCTTCGTCGAGCGACGACGGCGATACGGATGGACGGTAGGGTCGATGCGGTGATGTCGCTTCGGGTCAGCTACACCTCGAGTCGGATGGAGTCTGTCTCCTGGTCGGAGCCTCTGGTCAGGTCTCCTCACCTGGTTGGGGATGAGCTTCGGCTGATCCGGTCTTCGGTGAGGAGTGATGGCAGCATCGCACTTTATCTTAGCCATTCGGTCGACCTAACTAGGGCGAGGGCGCGGGTGAATGGACGCGAGGCGTCCCTTACCTATGGAGAGAGACTTAGCATGGTGATCCTTCGTCCCTCTTCCCCTGCGACCGGTGCGCTTGAGATCCGTCTCTCCGGTCTGGAGACAGCGGATGGTTCAGCCGGCGAGATAGTGACGACGGTCGAGCCCTTCTCAGACAAGAGTCGTCACTCCCTCCTAATCTCCGAGATCATGATCGATCCGCCGTCTGTGGGGCCGCTAGCGCGGGTGCCGTTTGTGGAGATCTGCAATAAGAACACGTCACCGATAGACCTAAGTCGGGTGATCCTCCGCTACCGAGCGACAGCCTACGAGCTACCCGCAGTCTCTCTGCCTCCGGGGAGCTATGCGGTGCTTCACTCGTCCCGGCAGACTCTCGCTCGGGGGAGATTTGTCAGGGTGCCGATGGACCACTTCCCCTCGATGAGCGGCTCCTTTACCCTTGCCCTGGAGGGGCGTGACGGGCAGCCGTACGATAGGGTGGTGGTGGATGACAGGCTCCATGAGCCGGGGCTGCCTAAGGAGGGGCACTCCCTGGAGCGTATCGCATCAGACCCGCCGCAGTGGCGCTACTCCACCGCGCCGATGGGAGGCACTCCGGGTGAGCCGTCCCTCATGAGACCCTATGCTAAGGTCGCGCCGGGAGAGCTGGTGGTGAGCGAACTGATGCTCTCGCCGGAGAGTGTCGGGGAGAAGTATATCGAGCTGTATAATAACTCCTCCCATCCGGTGGAGCTGGACGGGGTCTATCTGAGCTACAGAAGCAGTCCCACGTCCTCCTTCTCTCACTGGCCGTTGGTCCTGTCACCCTACACGCTGCCTCCTGGAGCCTTTACTGTGCTGACCCCTTATCCTCCCGCCCTGACGCGACTCTATCCGATCTCAGACCGATCGACCTTTGTTGAGCGAATCGACTTCCCCTCTCTCAGTCCAACTTATAGCGAGATCCGCCTGGTGGCGCGTGCGGATCGTGAGGTGGTCGATCAGGTGACCTATCGGCGACAGTGGCTGGGAGATACGACTGCCGATCGGACGAAGTACTCGCTGGAGCGGGTCTCTCCTAAGTCGGATGGGACGAGGAAGAGCTCCTGGCGCAGAGCCTCCGAGGCGACGCGGGGTGGAACCCCCGGTCGTGCCAATAGCGCCTCCGTGGAGAGCGATCCGGCCTCACTCTGGCCTGACGATCCACGACTGACCTACAAGCAGATGATGGCACTCCTGCCGATCTATGGAGAGCTGGCGACGCTGGAGCTCTTTACCCTCGACGGGCAGATGATCTATCGCAAGCAGGGGCGGGAGGTGAGTGATCTCCTCCGGAAGCTCCAGGAGGGGCGTGCTCCTCTGCCGACGCTGATCGTGGTGGTCCGGGTCGTCTTTACTCATCCTGATCCGGACTTTGCCCCACTCACATACTCCGGTAAGTGGGTCCACGCCGGTGCAATGTGAAAAGAGAGGCGAAGCCAAGTGGCTTCGCCTCTCTTAGTCTTACAGCTTGAGGGTGATGCTGCCGTAGACGCCTATGCCGGGACTGTAGTAGTGGCTCCAGCGCTGGATCCTCTGATTGAGGAGATTCTCCACCGTGAGCGAGACGCCGAGATTCTTCAGCACCTTATAGGAGACCTGAGCATCGAGCTTGGTCGTGAATGGTAGGGTGTAGACCACTTCTACTCCCTCACGGACCAACTCGCGCGGGAGTAGCTGCTGCATCTTGATCCCACCTAAGCCGAGGAAGTTAGCACTCAGTGTCAGATCCTTGATCGGACTGTAGGCGAGGTCTGCCGTAAGCTCGAGAGCGGGCCTGCCGAGTACGCTCTCCATCACCTCGTGATCCGCCCTGGCGCTCTCCTCCTCTGCGAGTGCCGGACGGGCGTAGTGATTGTACTTCACACCGAGCGAACCGCTGAGTCCCTCCGCTCCCATATAGCGGGCACCGAGGCTGAAGTAGCCGTGGCGGACAGATCCGAGATCACGGAGATCAAAGACCGCTACCTCTGCATAGGGCTCTCCTTGGTAGCCCTCCGGTGTGGGGGTGGAGCCGCTCTTGCTTGCAAAGTCGTAGAAGTCCCGGTAGTCGGCAAATCCGCCCTTGAGGTCAAGGGCAAATCCGTACCAGGAGCCCAGCTCCAGCCCCAGTGCGACATCGTAGGTCGAGGACTCGATGCCCTGAGCGATGCTCATCGGGTCAGCATACCTATTGATCCGATAGAGGTCGCGCATCGAGAGCATCGACATGCCGCCGTTGGCCGAGAGTAGGAGCGAAGCCTTGTCGTGCATCCTCCAGCGGAGTAGCGCATCGGGTGTGATCAGCAGCTGCTTGGCGCCCATCGTGGGTAGCTGCACCTTCACCCCAGCACGGATCTGGAGCGATGGGATGATGTAGTCAAAGTGGGGGATAAAGGTGATGATCTGTGACGCCTTCCCTCCTGCGACCTCCTTGTCGAGAGAGAAGCGATTGATCTCATAGCCGGCGTCGACGCCGAACCTGAAGTCATTGATCTTCGCCCCATAGGTGAGGCTTCCCTGCACGCCGGCATGAAGTGCATCGCCTCGCCCGTCGATGTAGACCCCGATCGGCTCGCCCTCCCGAGCAGCATTTACATCTGCATTGCGATTACCGTAGTCGACAGTGGCGCTCAGGCAGTACTCCCAGGTGGAGAGGGCGCTGAGTGGTGCCGGTGAGAGGGAGACACTGAGTCCCGTGCCATAGTAGCTCATCAGCACGGGCTTCTCGGGAGTGGCGGTGATGAAGTGGTAAGGCAGCTCACCAGACTTCACCGAGCTCAGCGGATGTCCATACAGAGAGTGGGCATGCCCGAAGCCGAATCCCTCGATCTCCAGCATCCGGTCGCTATCAGGTAGCTTCTGAGAGTATCTCACCAGCCCCTCCGTGTCGTGGGTCTCATTGATCGGAGCCTCGTCCAGCCTCCCCTTTTCCCCTGTGACGTGTCGGGAGGTGTGGTCAAGGGCGAGCGTGATCGTCCCATACTCTCCGGCTCTGAAGTGAGCCCCGATATTACCTCCGGCCTTGACCGGATAACCGCCAAAGAGTCTGGCGTAGAAGTGGTGGCTCCCGTACTCCGGCAGGAGCAGGTTCTCGCTCGGGGTGAAGAGTCGAGGTCTCGCCTTCATGCTCAGGCTGTAGCTGTTGCGCGCAAAGTCCAGCGGGTGGAGCTGCCGAGGTGTCTGACCGGCGAGGGGATTGAAAAACTCCTTCTTCGCCTGACCGGTCTCCGGTATGTAGGCTCTCTGTAGGGTCATCGACCGACGGAGTGTGTCTGCCGGTGTCTGGGCGCTCAGACCGAGGAGCATCGACGATGCTGCGAGCGTGACTAAGAGTTGTCTGATCTTCATATATAGTGGTAGGATCTATCTTTGGGAAACAATAAGTGCGCCGAAGTCAGAGGCGTGAGAGACGCTCATCAATCTGATCAATGATGCCGTCCTGCCGGTCCTTGTACCCGGACCGCAGGCTCTCAAGGTAGGTCTTGGCTGTGCTCTTGTCGCCGAGACGGACGTAGCTGTCGCTCAGGAGGAGGATGGCTCGTGCCAGCCAGTAGCGGCTGTCGGACTGTCCTCCGACCACCTTCTCCATGCGGTCGCGCACCGTCCGGAACTGTCCCTGCTCATAGAGCTCCTCCGCCGTCAGCACGCGGGCAGCCGTCGTCTGGACGGAGGCGGGCAGCTGAAGCACCGCCCGGGCATAGAGCCGCGCCATATCCTTCTTCCCCACCTGGTCGTACCTGGCAGCGGCTGCCGTCATCACCTCAGACTTAGTCTGCGGCGTGAGGTCCCACTTACTCCGAGAGACGTCGTCGGCAAGGGCAAGGAGGAAGTCGTAGCTCTGACTCTTCTGCGCATGTGTCGCTGCGGCGGAGATGTAGCGGCTGCGGTCGGCCTGAGTGCTGCTTGCGTTGGCGAGCCGGAGGGCGACCTCCGCTGCTCGGGCGGAGTTGTCGCTTCGCTCATAATTCTCCAGCAGGAGCAGCTGCACATCATGGCTCATCGTGGGCTCCAGCTGCATTGCTGCGAGACGCTCGAGGATCGGTGTCGCCTCCCTGTGCCGCTTATTGGAGGAGAGGATCAGAGCCTTGCTGTAGAGAGCCTTGTCGAGATACGCCCCGGTAGGGAAGCGTGTCAGGTAGTCGTCCAGTGCCCTGATCGCCTCAGCGGGCTTACCCTCTGAGACTATCTTATCTGCTGCGAGGTAGGTCATCTCGTCCATCTCGCGGTCGGAGATCGCTCCGGTACCACCGATAGAGCGCACCAGGCTATTGTACTCATCCACTCGATTGAGCTGGATACTAAGCGCCTTAAGGTTCTCCAGTGCCGTCTTCGCCGCATCGGACTTGGGGTAACTCCGGATCACCGCCACATAGGCATCCGCTGCCTCGGAGAAGCTCTCCTCGCTCATATAGGTGAGAGCCTTCTGTACGGCGGCCGAGGGAGCAAGCTCGTGACGGGGATAGTTCGTCACCACGCGATCATACGCCTGCCTCGCGAGGGACTGCCTATTGAGCATACTGTAGGTCTGTCCCAGCTCGTAGAAGCCCTCTGCGAGGAGTGAGGAAGAGGGGAAGGTCTGCTGCATGCGAGAGAGGAGACTGATCTTGCCCTCGTAGTCCTTCTGCAGCCCGAGGACGATGCCACGGTGGAGGAAGCCGTAGTCGGACTCTGCTCCACCGGTCCGCGCTGCCTGGTCGAAGTAGTCGGCTGCCTCGCTGAGTCGCCGCTCCTGTACAGAGATATCGCCGAGGCGATTGAGCACAGCGGTGCGCTCGTTGGTCGAAGGAGTGGTCTGCGATAGGTAGGTCTGGAAGGCGCTCTTGGCCTGGTCGTAATTCTTATTATTGAAGTAGGCGTACCCTAAGGTGTAGTAGGCCTGAGGATTGAGCCTAAGGCTCTCGGGGCGATTGTCGAGATAGGCACGGGTGTCGCTGATCGCCCCCTTGTAGTCTCCCTTGCGGTAGGCAGCCTCTCCGCGCCAGAGATAAGCCTCTGCGACGCTCTCCGGGTCCTCGTTCTTCCCGATGATCCGCCCGTATTGCTCGGTTGCCTTACGGAGGTCACCACCGGCGAGAGACTGATTGGCCTCTCCGAGTTTCACCTTCTCCCTCACCCTCCTCAGCTCGGGCGGGAGCGGGCTTATCGAGGAGATCTCTCGAAGCACGTCTGCCCGCTTGGGGTCATTGAGGAAAGCGTCACTCAGGTGGGTGATCACCTTGGACCGGTAGGCTCCGGTCGGGTAGCGTCTGAGGTAGGAGGCAAAGCGCTTCGTACCGGCACCGAGACGTCCCTGATGTGCGGCGTAAGCGGCGAGAGAGCCATTGAACTGCGCGTCCTCAGTCAGCGGGGCGTAGACGTCGATCTCTGCTGCCCGGTCAAAGGACGAAAGGGCGCTGCTGCTCTTCCCACTGCTTAGATTCGTGAGCCCAAGGTAGTAGTGCGATAGCTGAGACATAAAGTCTGGCGTGCCGTCATCGACCCGGGTAAGGTAGCCAATCGCCTCTGTCTCGTGGCCCAACTCGTAGAGGTTTTTCCCGAGTACAAGCAGGTCGATCCTCCCCGGCTGCTCTGCCTGCCTCATGTACTGCCGCAGGTAGTCGGTGGAGAGATCGATCCGCCCGGTCATCGCTGCGGCGAGGCCTGCGGTGTGGAGGAGCGAGTGACGGGCGCCACTCTCGGTGGCATCCCGCTTGAGCCCTCTCTGTGCCAGTGTCAGAGCCCCCTCAAAGTCCTCCTGTGAGAGACGCGACTCGGCCACATAGGCGAGCGCCTCAGTGCCGTAGGTGGTGTTGCTATAGAGTCCTGAGAGGAGCTTCTCTCCCTCGCTCGCCCGATCCGACTTGAGGAGAAGATAACCGCCATAGAAGTCTGCGGCACTGTGGAAGTCTCGGGAGTAGGTGAGTGGGAGGAAGAGCTTGAGAGCCGCCTCCTCGGAGCCGGTCTTCATCAGCGAGTAGGCGTGGTAGTAGTCGATCGCCTGCGCTCTCTCCTCCGGCAGCGCCGTCACGTCGGTTCTGTCCAGCCAGTAGACCGCACCGGAGTAGTCTCCCCGCACGTAGTACCACTCCCCGAGTCGGCTCTGGGCATAGGGCAGGAGAGCACTGTGGGGATGTCGCTCGATGAAGTGGAGGAGCCTGAGGTCCGCCTCCTCGGCGCCCATGCTACTGCGGGCTATGGCGTCGAGGTAAAGCGCCTCCTCGCCCATGATGGGCATACTCCAGGTCTCCTTGTATAGCGGTGCCAAGCTCTCTACGACTCCGGCGTACGCCTGTAGCGACATCGCCTGACGAGCATGAAGTAGGTGCGTCAGTGGTGAGATGGGCTCCTGCGCTACGACTGTGGCAGAGAGTCCCAGGGCTGCCGTGACAAAGGCTAGTATTTTCTTATCCATAGGATCGGAAATGTCTTATGAGATGTAAGTTCTCTCAAAGGTACCAAATTCTGACAGAGCAAGTAGAATAGCAGCAGTTGTGACCAGGGGTGACGGTTTGGAAACCTAAAGTGCTGTTTGTCAGAATTCTTCGGGCGCTTAGCTAAACCACTTACATCCATCCCTGACACTGTGCTTGTGTGTTATTTAGAGACAAATGTATATGTGTCTGGAAGTCAGAATGTAATGATTGGTCAAATCCACTACCGGTATTAGGCTTATCTATTACCGGTATTAGTGTCGACTAATACCGGTAATAGTTTTCTCTAATACCGATATTAGTCTGGAGCGTCACTCGGTGGCCATTGACTGATCCTAGTTTGTGAGCACAAAAAAAGGCAGCTGCGAGAGTGATCTCACAGCTGCCTTAGCTAATAAGCCTGCCCATGCGGGCAGAGCTATCTGTTACTCGCCGTAGTAGGGACGAATGTCGACACGGCGGGCGTCAGGATACTGAGCGGACTTCTCCTTGATGGTATCCTCGCCGGAGGGTACGATGTGGAGGTACTCGTCAGCGATCCCCTTAGTCCGGAGGTAGTCGGCAGCGGCATTGACGCGACGGCCGGAGAGACGGTTGTTGTAGTGCATGTTACCCTCCGGGGAGGCGTAACCTCTGAGCTCTACAGCCATCTTATTCTCCTTGATCCATCCGGCAACGTTGTCGAGCACGACCTTCGCCTTAGCGTCTAGCTTGGAGCTATCGAAGGCGTAGAATACCTGACTCAGGAAGTGATCCCAGGAGTCAGCCTTGGCGCCTGGTGCGAGCGGGATAGTCTGCTGTCCCTTGGCACCCGGGAGGATGGTGGTGGTCGTCCCTGAGGCGGGAGCAGTGGCACCCTGAGCGGCTCCTCCGGAGAGGAGTGAGGCGAGGTCGCCATTGCCGAGGAGGTAATTCACCAGCGCAGGGTCGAGCTTGCCGCCATTCTGCTGGGCGAGGAGGATCAGGAGCATCGTCTCGAGACGGTCGATCCGCTGCTCGTAGTCCTTGGTGTAGACATTCTTCAGGGCTGACTCAAGGAGCTTATTCTTCAGAGTCTCGACCTTGAAGTCGTTGAGGATCTCTGCCTCCTTGAGCTTGCGTTGGGAGTCTGCACGGCCGGCGACGATCATCTTGGTGATGAGCTCCTCCGCCTGCTCGCGTGTGATGGGTAGGATCGCATTGTCCTCCACCTTGTCCCAGTCCTGGATGCCCAGAGCCTCGGCGTAGTCCTCGGAGGAGAGTGCATGGGTCTCAGCCCGCGTCACGTCCACCGTGTCTGCCGGTGCGACCTCTACGGTCTGTGCCAGTGCGGGTGTCGCAGCGGCCATACCGAGGGTCAGCAGTAGTGTGGTAGTTATCTTATTCATATCTAAATGGATCTACTCTTATTGATAAAACGTAAAGAGGGGATTTCTTTAGAAGATGAATCGATAGCCAACAGCGATCTGGTTATTCCTGAAAAGATTGCGTGCAGTGTAGTCTACGAACATCTCGCCCTTGGTACCGAGATTGATATTGGTACCGGCGATGATGTTGGTGCCAAACTTGGTACCCAGACCGTGCTGGAAGATGCCGACACCGAGACCTACATAGGGAGTGAAGCGGCTCTTGATGTCGATATTGTACAGGAAGTTACCTGCGAGATCAAAGGAGGTACCGCCCTGACGGAAGCCAAACATGATCTCGGGAACGAAGTCAAATGCACTGTCGCTGATCTGCATGTAGCCACGCATACCAAGCTCCCAGGAGGTAGACTCACCGAGGTTGAATCCGGTAACGGCAGCGAGACGATTGAGCTTCAGCCAGCCGCCATTGGGGTGTACAGCTGCGGGACGCTCTGAGGGGGCTACGTCGTAGGAACCACGAGGAGCGGGCTGCGGAGCATTGTATCCGGTGCCGGGAGCGATGATGGTGGTGGAGGGGGTTACGGTGCTGCCGTTGTTGCGGGCATCGCGCTCGAGAGAGCCGACACGAGCCTGGAGATCCTTGATGGCGCGATCGTCAGAGGTCGTAGTCGTGGTCGAGGTCGAAGTAGAGGTGCTGGTGCCCTGAGTGGCGAGGGCGCGGAGGATAACATCGGTCTCGTCAGCGGTGTAGAGGGAGGCACGCTTGCTCTCCTCCTCGTGGATGCGAGCCATGATGCGATCTACCATCTCCTCAAACTCCTTCTTGGTCATCATCTGACCCTGGAGCTTCTTCACGTCAGAGCGGCTGACCTTAGAGCTTCTGGAGTCGCGGCTCTCGCGATCCTCACGGTCCTCACGATCCTGACGGTCACTGCGGAGCTCATTAGTGCGCTCGTTGTAGGCAATGGTCTCAGTGTCATCCATGAGCTCGCTCTGGAGCACGGGGTCGCCGAGGTTGATGCGGAGACCGGCGGTGTAGCCGATATTGACAGCGATGTCGTCGGGGGTGCTCACGCTCTCGACCTTCTTGTCATTGGCAGTCATCAGGAGCGCATCAGCATTGCCGAAGAGGGCAAACCAGCGAGAGATCGGGATCTCGATACCTGCACCGAGCATGCCGAAGAGGTCCTTGCTCTTGAAGCTCTCCTTTGCCTCCTCCTTGTCCTTAGACTCGATCAGGTTGTTGCGGTCGAGGTAACCAGCACCGAAGCGGAGGTAGGGGACGATACCACGCGGGTAATTGAGACGTGCGATGAAGTTGGCACCGTACATCTTCATATCCTTATTGAAATCAAAGCTCAGCTTATTGGGCTCCTCAGTAGCCTGATAGTAGAAGGCACGGAGTCCAACGAGTGACGAGAAGTCAACACCTACGCTACCTCCGAGGAACCACTGGTCGCTCAGACCGGTCTTGTTGCGGAAGTCTACGTACTGCACGCCGGGCTCGAGGACGAACTTCATGCCACGGAAGCCATCGCTGAAGAGGCTTGCGTAGCGGTCGCCCAGCTGGTGGGTGCCGGGAGCGGCATTGCCGCCGAGGTAGAAGTCAAAGGAAGCGAGTGCGGACCAGTTGCCGTACTTCTTCTTGTCCAGATCCTTCATGTCGCCGTAGTGGTTGATGAAGGAGTTGTTGGCATTCATATTGAAGCCCAGGTTACGAGCCTCCATGGAGAATGCCATACGATCGGTGATGCGGAGCTTGACACCGGCACCGAGGGTGTAGTAGAGCTGTTTGTCCTTTACCTTAGCCTCCTCGATGATGGCGTCCTTGTTCTCTACCTTGAAGGGATTGTAGTCGAGGACCTGGACACCGGCACCTGCGGTGAGGTAGGGGGTGACGGCAGCGTTGCCGAGGAGATTGACCTTAGCCTCACCACCTACGCGGGAGATGGTCATGTCCATACCGTCCAGCTTCTTAAGGGCGTCCTCGTTGAGAGGATTCCAGTCCTTGTCCTGGAGGGCATTCTTGAGATTAATGGACTGCTCGTAATTGGCGCGGATCTCGAAGAACGGACCAAAGCCGAAGCCTACACGGGCTCCGACGAAGGGAGAGTTCTTGAGCGCGATGTTGGAGTTCCACCAGTTGTACGAAGCGTATGGAGATACCATAACGCTAACGTCGCGAACCTGTGCCGTGGCGTTGCTGCCTGCGAAGGCGCCGGCCATAAGACCCGCCAGGGCGAGTACCAGTTTCTTTGATGTCATAAGTGTTAAATCTTGAACTGTATAAGTTGTGTATATTGCGTTAAGCTCTTGAGGACGTGACTTCACGTCCAGGCACAAAGGTAATCAAATATTGGATGTATTTAAAATAATCTTTCTTTCCGTCGACAAATAATTGCCATTTCGTAGTACTCTTGACGGGGCTCTAACGGCGACGCCCCTCACTGATCGTAGTCAGGGAGGGGCGTCGATGAGTCTGTGTGGTCAGATCCGGTCGAGGACAGTGTCGATCAGTCCGTCGAGGGTGTCCTTGTAGGAGGTGTTCATGTCCTGCTTCTTGCGCCCGGCGATGATGGTGCAGACGGTGAGGCAGCGGTGCCTCAAGATACTGCCGATACCGGCGAGAGCAGCGCCCTCCATCTCGAAGTTGGTGATCCTGTGCCCGCGATACTCGAAGTCCATGATCTTGCGATTGAGCTCAGGGTCGAGTGGCTTAGAGCGGACCTTGCGTCCCTGAGGAACGTAGAAGCCGTTGGCAGATATGGTCACTCCGTGGATAATGTCAGTGCCGTCGGTGATCTGGCGGAAGAGACTCTCGTCGTTCCTGACCACGTAGGGCTTGAGACCAGTGAGCTTCCAGTCGAGACCGCTGAGGAGCGCCTCCTCGAAGTCCCTGTCGCATACCTTTGCCTCGTCGGCGTAGAAGTGGAGTACGCCGTCAAACCCGATGGAGTACTCAGAGGCTACATAAGCGCCGACAGGGTCGTCCTCCTGCAGTCCGCCGGAGGTGCCTACGCGGACGATGGTGAGGCTCTTGTGCTCCGGCTTCACCACTCTCTTCTCGAGGTCGATATTGGCGAGGGCATCGAGCTCATTCATCACGATCTCAATATTGTCGCCTCCGATGCCGTGGGAGAGTGCTGTCACTCTCTTGCCCTTGTAGGTGCCGGTGATGGTGTGAAACTCTCGGCTGCTGACGTCACACTCCCGGCTGTCGAAGCGGGAGGCAATCATGTCTACGCGACCGGGATCGCCACAGACGACGATCTTGTCGGAGAGCTGCTCAGGGCGGAGGTGGAGATGGAAGATAGATCCATCTTCGTTGACAATCAGCTCGGAGTCGGGTATTCTTTTCTCAGTCATATATATTATAATGTCTTCTTAGAGTTATCATTCTGTGTGCTCTTCTTGGTCACGTCCTCGGACGGCTTGGTGAGAGGCTTAGCGATGTTCTCTCGCATGGAGGTGTCGGCCTGGATGTTGCGCATCTGGTAGTAGTCCATGACGCCCAGGTTGCCATTTCGGAACGCCTCCGCCATCGCCAGAGGCACCTCTGCCTCAGCCTCGATCACGCGAGCACGAGCCTCCTGAGCCTTGGCCTTCATCTCCTGCTCCGTTGCCACTGCCATGGCGCGCCGCTCCTCGGCGTGAGCCTGGGCAATGTTCTTATCCGCCTCTGCCTGATCCATCTGCAGCACGGCGCCGATGTTACGTCCGACGTCGATGTCTGCGATGTCGATCGAGAGGATCTCAAAGGCGGTACCGGAGTCGAGCCCCTTCTTAAGCACCAGCTTAGAGATGGAGTCCGGATTCTCGAGGACAGAAGAGTGCGCCTCAGCAGATCCGATGCTGGACACGATGCCCTCGCCGACGCGAGCCAGTACGGTCTCCTCGCCGGCACCACCGACCAGCTGAGAGATATTTGCCCGCACGGTGACGCGAGCTTTGGCGATCAGCTGGATACCGTTCTTGGCCACAGCGGTGACAGGCGGGGTGTCGATCACCTTTGGATTCACGCTCATCTGGACCGCCTCGAAGACGTCACGACCGGCGAGGTCGATCGCAGCGGCATCGCTGAAGCTAAGATTGATCCCCGCCTTATTGGCTGAGACAAGAGCGTGTACCACCTGCTCCACATGCCCTCCGGCGAGGAAGTGTGCCTCCAGCTCGTCCCGAGTCAGCCCGATCCCGGCCTTATGCGCCTCGACCATCGCACGGACGATCACCTGAGGTGGGACGTTTCGGATCCTCATCATGAAGAGCTGGAAGAGGGAGATATTCACTCCCGAGGCCTGGGCGCTCACCCAGAGCATGACGGGGAAGTAGCGGAAGATGACCGCGAGGATGATCAGCGCGATGATCACCACTACGCCCCAGAATATCAGTGTCGGTGTCATATAGATAATGTGTAGATATTGGTTTTGTTTACTCAGATAATGGTTCTGTGCCTCGCTTATCGAGGCTGACGTAGATCGTGTCCTTGTCTACGCGCGACACGTAGATCGGCATATCCTGATCGATGAAGCCCTGCTCTGACGTCGCCTCGAAGATCTTCCCTCCGACCTCCACCGTGCCCTTGAGGGCAAGGCGGCTGCGAGCGATGCCGGTAGCGCCGACGGATACATCCACCGGCCGGCGCGCCGATGAGGAGATCTCGCTCGAGAGAGCCACCTTGTGGACCACCTTCTTCCGGCTCATGATGTAGGCGGCTATGCAGAAGAAGACTATCGTGAGGAGAGCAAAGATCACCGCCATGGTGTCGTACCCCCCGCGGATGAGGTAGAACTCTGTGCCGGCTACCGTGCCGACACCAAGCAGACCGGCGAAGCCCACACCCGGGATCAGGAAAACCTCCCCCACGAGAAGCGCTGCCGCCACCATGGCGAGCAGTACAATGATGATGATTAATCCTATCGACATAACATATAAGCGTAAAAATAGTCGTTACTTTACCTTCCTCTCCAGTCTGATCACCTTATTCCGGAGATCAAAAAGCTCCGTCCGAAGTGCCTCTTCCTGTCTCTCCAGCGTGAGTATCTCTCCCCTGACGGACCGATCGGTCTCGTATCGCTTGCGGAGGGAGTCGAGCCTCATCCGCAAGCCGGAGAGTCCCTCGTGCTTCCGGATGTACTGCTCCAGGAAATGCTGCGCCTCTCTGCCAGTCACGCTGCTCTGATCGTAGACGGGTGTCTCCCCGATCCAGAAGAGCGGCTCCCGGATCTCCTCCGGTCTCCTCGCCTCCGCTCCTCGAACGGGTGGCGGCAGGGCGATGCCGGACTGCAGGATGCTGTCGCCAAGGAGCCACGATAGCTCCTTCGTCACCTCGTCCTGCCGCTCCGTGCGGTGGGAGAGGGCGTAGAGCGCAAGTACCTCCGGTGCCGATGTGCCCCGGTCGGTAAGCAGCCAGTCTACCCCTCGCTCCTCATCCCGCAGCAGGAGCAGATCGCTCGCCATAGTATTATAGGGCGCAGATAGCTGCTGAGGCACCAGCAGGCGTCCTCCCTCACGGTCGTATCTCGATACAAAGAGATCATAGCCGCCCAGAGACTCCGGTCCGCTGTAGGCAAAGCTGATCGTCTCTCCGTCAGCGAGCAGGTAGGGAAAGGCTATCCGGCCGCCCTCCAGCCCGAGGATCTCCACCTCGCGCGCACTCTCGCTATCCCAGGAGCCGTCTCCCAGCCGTCCCGTCACCACCAGATGATCATGCCCAAGGGTATCGGAGACCACCTGCCACCGCTCCCGACCGTCAGCGCTCACGAAGGTGCTGCGGCTGATCTGCCCGACCGATGGCGTCTCGCGGCTCAGATCCGTCAGCAGACCCTCCTCGCTCCCGGTGCGATGGGCATAGAGTTGCATCCGGACGAGCCCGGCGGAGGTTCGCTCAGCCGCTCTGAGTCTCCTCGTCAGCTCCTCCACCGTCCTCTGCTGATCGTCGGACGTACGGAGCGACTCTATCCCCCGGAGCTGCGCCGAAGCCTCACTCAGGTCGTAGTGAGCGATGGCTATCTCGGTGAGCAGGGTCCGATTGGTGAGGGTCCTCCGCTTTGCTTTGCTCAGACTCCCGATGTAGCTCTCCATGCCGGAAGTGTTTCCCCGCATCATCTCGCTCCTGAGGCTGTCGATCTGCGCCTCGCCGGTAAGGCTCAGCGTCAGTAGTCCCAGGAGAATCGCTAATGTACTGCTTGTCCTATGTTGTCTCATTCCTTGCGATTAGTATTAATGGGATAAATATAGTCAAATAATTGCTTACGAATGGCTGCTCTAAGTCTGAGATGTATATGCACCGTATACCACCATACTGTGTAGGTGATCGGTACCCAACCGTGTGATTTTCCGACCTGCGATTTGATTGTAGTGTTTTTTGTACATTTGGTTGCTATTAAAATTAATCGGCAGTGACCTTAATTGCTCTGGCTTTAACAACGTAATGTAACGCTATGGACTTCTTGTTTGTGTTGCTCGGCGTGATCGCCGTGCCGGGGGTGTTGCCCCTCCTCGTGTCCATCCCCCTCTGGCGAAAGGGGAGGAAGAGAGATGCCGCTATCTGGCACTCCGTGCTGTACTTCGTCCTGCTGCTCGCCGGAGTGTTGATGATGAGCAGCTTCATTGGGAATATGGACGGTGAGTCTGCCGGACTGCTCACACTGGTTGAGCTGGGCAATCTGCTCTGGCCACTCGGCGTATTGATACTGCTTTACCTCCTCTCTCTCGTCGGATCCCTCCCGATCTGGCGTAAGGGCAGACCGGAGACGGCAGCGTTGGTCCATTGGGTGATCTACTCCCTACTGGCGATCATCGCTCTGGCGATTGTTTTCTTTGTGGATTTCCACTGAGTGGGGGTCGTACGGTATCTTGGTATAAAGAGCGGGTGCGCTGAGACAAACCTCGGCGCACCCGCTTCCTATGATGACCTGTCTCTCGACAGTCTGACTCTCGGTTACTGAGGGAGGCGGTACTTCTCCTCGCTGTCCTCGTAGAGCATGCTGAGGTAGCTCTTGTAGCGAGAGGGGGCGATCCGCCCGTCCCGCACGGCTCTCAGCACCGCACACTTTGGCTCGTGGGTGTGGCTGCAGTCGGCGTAGTGGCAGTCCTTGGCGTAAGCAAATAGATCGGGGAAGTAGCCGTCGATGTCCTCCTTGCGGAAGTCGAAGGAGCCGAAGCCCTTGATCCCCGGCGTGTCGATGAGGAAACCGTCCTCCGTTCCCTCGATCGGGTACATCTGAGAGTAGGTGGTGGTGTGGACCCCGAGATTGGTCTGCTCGGAGACCTCGCTGGTCTTACGATTGGCTCCGGGGCAGAGGAGGTTACTGATGGTCGACTTCCCCGCACCGGAGTGCCCCGCCAGCAGTGTCACGCCGTGCGCCACCTCTTGTCGAAGTTCGTCGATGCCGACTTCCTCCCGGGCGGAGATGACGAGACAGCGGTAGCCGATGCTCTCATAGAGCGCCTGCATCCTTGCCATCTCCTCGCTCTCGGCGGGACTGTACCTGTCGATCTTATTGAATACCAGTATCGTCTCCACATCGTATGCCTGTGCCGTCGCCAGGAAGCGATCGATGAAGGTGGTCCCGGTGATTGGATAATTGATCGTAACGAGGAGAATTGCCCGGTCGAGGTTGGCCGCCAGGATGTGGGACTGCTTGGAGAGATTGACCGACTTGCGCACAATGTAGTTCCACCGGTCCGCCACTGCCGTGATCCAGCCGAAGTCTCCATCCTCCGGTCGGGGGATGGTAAAGGTGACAAAGTCTCCTACCGCGATCGGATTGGTCGACTTGATGTCTGCGGTCTTAAAGTGTCCTCGCAGGTGACAGAGATACTCAGCTCCGTCAGCCACGATCGTATAGACATCTCCCTGGCAGCAGGTAACGACTCCTTCCATTGGCACACTGTCGGAGAGTGACCTCAGACGGTCATGATCTCCTTCTCCTTAGCGTTATAGCACTCCTCGATCTGCTTGATGTACTTGTCGTGGAGCTTCTGGACGTCGTTCTCTGCATCGCGCTCGACATCCTCGGAGAGTCCGTCATTGAGGAGCTTCTTGAGGTTGTCATTGGCATCGCGGCGGGCGTTGCGGACGCTGATGCGTGCCTCCTCGCACTCGGCCTTGACCTGCTTTGCCAGCTCCTGACGGCGCTCACCTGTGAGCGGTGGGATGGTGATGCGGATGTTCTCGCCGTTGTTGCTCGGCGTGATGCCAAGGCTGGAGTCGATGACCGCCTTCTCGATGTCCCTGAGGATCTTCTTCTCCCACGGAGTGATGATCATGGTGCGGGCGTCGGGTACGGTGACTGTGGCCACGTTCTTCAGCGGGGTGAGGTTGCCGTAGTACTCCACACGGATGTCATCGAGGAGCTTAGGATTAGCACGTCCTGCGCGGATCTTGTCGAGACGATCTTGGAGCGAAGTGATGGAGTCGCCCATCATCCTGCCGGCTTTTGTAAGGATCTTGTCTAGTTCTTCCATGGTCTGGATATTTGTCTATTTCGCCTGTGGCGGTTAGTAATGTACTTATTCGGTGACGAGGGTCCCGGTGGTCTCTCCTGAGAGCAGTCTCATGAGGTTGCCGGGCTTGTCCATATTGAATACAACGATCGGCATACCATTCTCCCGACACATCGCTGTGGCAGTGAGATCCATCACCCTGAGGTTTTGCTCATAGATCTCGTCGTAGGTGATGGTATCGTACTTGGTCGCCGAGGGATCCTTCTCCGGATCAGCGGTGTAGATGCCATCGACGCGGGTCCCCTTGAGCATCGCATCGCACTCCAGCTCCACGGCACGGAGCGAGGCCCCGGTGTCGGTGGTGAAGTAGGGATTGCCGGTGCCACAGGAGCAGATGACGATCTTGCCCTCCCGAAGCGCCGCGATGGCGTCCCACTTATTGTAGAAGCGTCCGACGGGAGCCATCTGGATGGCGGTAAAGACCACCGACTCCAGCCCCACGGTCTCCAGCGCCGCAGAGAGCCCGAGGCTATTGATCGTCGTGGCGAGCATACCCATCTGGTCGCCCTTGACGCGATCGACGCCCTTACCGATGCCGGTCAGTCCCCTGAAGATATTGCCCCCGCCGATCACGATGGCGATCTCGGTGTCGGTGGCATCGACCACCTCCTTGATCTCTTGTGCATAGGCACTTAGCTTGTCGGGATCTATGCCGTAGCCCTGCTTCCCCTGGAGGGACTCACCACTGAGCTTGAGTAGTACTCGTCTGTATCTGGACATGTCTGATATTGAGAATGAATTTATCACTGACAAACCTAATCAAAAAAGCTGTATGGACAAGACCTGAGAAACGATATCAAGTGGAGAGAAAGTACCCCTCCCGATCCGGCGCAAATCTAATACCGATATTAGTCGCGACTAATACCGGTATTAGTTACGACTAATATCGGTATTAGAAATCACTATTACCGGTCTTAGTGAAAGCTCAGACCGTATGCGATTCCTGAAAAAAGTACACAGTTGATTGAATATTACTGGGACTGTATAC
>OBRP01000010.1_pt1 | contig 63488 bp, 53 predicted proteins | sample 1475681 | NCBI WGS metagenome assembly OBRP01 (sample SAMEA3360695, study PRJEB22359) | human gut metagenome | biome: ENVO:urban biome; feature: ENVO:human-associated habitat; material: ENVO:feces | place: Bangladesh | collected 2011
CCTCCGAGTTGCTATCCATCAAGCTGTGAGCCCATTCCCAAAAACGTCAGCCCTGCCTGTGTCGGTGAGACTGATGATCACTGTTCGTTCGTCGACTGTACAGCGATGGCGAGTAATAAGTCCTTTGGACTCCATACGCTTCAGCAATGGCGTGAGTGTGCCACTATCTAAGTGCAACCGTTTGCCGATGCTACTTACCGTCATCTCTTCGTCTTCCCAAAGGACGATAAGTACCAGATATTGAGGATAGGTAAGCCCGAGCGCGCCAAAGCTCCGGTTGTACCCTTGGATAATCCGTCGCGATGCCACATATATAGGAAAGCACAGCAAATTATCCAAGCTTGGTTTGTTGTCTTTGCTCATTCTCTTCATTCTACAAAACAAAGATAGCAATTAAATTTTGCACAACCTAATTGGGGGAGGTGATCTTACAGGATCGTTCCGGAAGGCTCTTACACTCTGCAGCTCAATTCTTCCGCTATTGGCTCTAATGCAACTTGTCTGTAGCGTTGTCACGCGGCGGCGCAAATCTGCGTATCTTTGTAGGTATGAGACTATCCTATGACATTATCGTGGTCGGTGCCGGCCATGCTGGCTGTGAGGCGGCTCACGCGGCGACCCTGCTCGGCTCCCGTACCCTCCTCATCACCATGGATCTCGACAAGATCGCCCAGATGTCGTGCAACCCCGCCGTGGGGGGTATCGCCAAGGGGCAGATCGTGCGCGAGCTGGATGCCCTCGGCGGTCTGATGGGGATCATCACCGATAGGTCGTCGATGCAATTTCGGATGCTCAATAGGAGCAAGGGACCCGCGATGTGGAGTCCCCGCTCTCAGAGCGACAGAGGGCGGTTCTCGCACCTCTGGCGAACTTATCTTGAGCAGACGCCCAACCTCTCCCTCTGGCAGGATGCTGTCGTGCAGCTGCTCCACGAGGGTGGGGCGGTCACCGGCGTCGTCACCGCCATGGGGCTTAGGATAAAGGCGAAGTCTGTGATCCTCACCAACGGGACCTTCCTCAATGGCCTGATGCACATCGGCAGCGTGAAGATCCCCGGTGGACGCATAGCCGAGCCGGCCTCGCTCCGCCTCTCGGAGCAGATCACGGGGCTGGGCTTCAGGACCGATCGGATGAAGACCGGTACGCCGATGCGGCTGGATGGTCGGACGATCCACTTTGACCTCTGCGAGCGGCAGGAGGGCGAGGAGGGATGGCACCACTTCTCTTTCCTCACCGGGGTGTCTCGCTTAGAGACTCCGCAGAGGCCCTGCTTCCTGACGGAGACGACACCTGCGAGCCATGAGGTGCTGCGGCGTCACCTCGATGAGGCACCGCTTTACAATGGTCAGATACACAGCATAGGACCGCGCTACTGCCCCAGCATAGAGACGAAGATCGTCACCTTTGCCGGGAAGGATCACCACCCGCTCTTCCTCGAGCCTGAGGGCGCCGACACGACGATGTATTACCTTAATGGCTTCAGTAGTTCGCTCCCCATTGAGGTGCAAGAGGAGGCGATCCGGCAGATCCCGGCGCTTCGGGACGCGACGATTATGCGGCCCGGCTATGCGATCGAGTATGACTTCTTTGACCCGACGCAGCTCCACCACACATTGGAGACGAAGTTGGTCAAGGGGCTCTTCTTTGCCGGTCAGATCAATGGCACGACCGGCTACGAGGAGGCGGCTGGGCAGGGCTTCGTCGCCGGGGTCAATGCCCACCTCGCTGCTCAGTCTCTTGCCAAGACCTTTACCCTCGCTCGGGATGAGGCCTATATAGGGGTGCTTATCGATGACTTAGTGACGAAAGGGGTAGACGAGCCCTACCGGATGTTTACCAGTCGCTCCGAGTACCGCATCCTCCTAAGGCAGGACAATGCCGACAGACGACTCACGCCCAGGGGGATAGATATGGGGACGGTCGACACAGACCGCCGTCAACGGCTGGAGGCGAAGTTGGCTCTGATCGATCGCTTTGAGGAGCTGCTTAGAGACACTTCCGTAGCCGACACTCCTGACCTTGCGGCACACTTCGAGCGGGTAGGGGAGACGTCGCTGAGGCATCCACAGAGGCTCCGTGAGGTGATCCTTCGGCCACGCATTACGCTAGATGGTTTGATCCCCTTTGTCCCACAGCTGTCGAACTTCCTCGAGGAGGGTCAGCTGGCAGAGGAGGTGAAGGAGACCATCGAGGTGGAGGTGAAGTATGCCGGCTACATTGCTCGCGAGCGTCAGGCCGCCGAAAAGGCTCGCCACCTGGAGGACATTCGCATCGCCGGACACTTTGACTACCTCTCCATCCAGTCGCTCTCGATCGAGGCTCGGCAGAAGCTCGACCGGATCCGCCCGGCGACCATCGGTCAGGCCTCCCGCATCCCCGGCATCAGCCCCTCGGATATCAATATCCTGCTGATACTCATGGGACGATAGTCTTCTTTGTTTCACGTGGAACCCTATGCTGATAGCTAAGAAAGAGATACGCAACAGCCTTTCCGTGATCCCCGAGTCGCCCGGAGTCTACATCTACCGCGACAAGGAGGACAAGGTGCTCTACGTCGGTAAGGCAAAGAATCTCCGCAAGCGGGTGGGGCAGTACTTCCAGCGCGAGTCGGATCGGCCCAACGCTAGGGCGATGCTCCGCGTCTTTGAGACCGTGGAGTATATCGTGGTCCAGACGGAGACAGATGCGCTCTTGCTTGAGAATAACCTCATCAAGACGCACCAGCCGCCCTACAATATCATGCTCAAGCATGGTAATTTCTACCCCTACATCTACGTCACGAGGGAGCGCTTCCCGCGCTTTGGGACCACGCACAAGCCTCAGCCGGGCGGTAGCACGGAGTACTATGGCCCCTATCCCAATAAGTCAATGGCCTACCAGCTGGTCCAGCTCTTCCGCCGGCTCTACAAGTTTCGCACCTGCTCATATATCCTCTCTCCGGAGAATATCGAGCGGGGGAAATTTCGTGTCTGCCTCAAGTACCACATCGGCCGCTGCAAGGGGCCTTGCGAAGGTCTGCAGTCGGAGGAGGACTACGACAGGGACGTACGGGCGGCTAAGGAGATCCTGCGAGGGCATATCACGGAGGTGAAGCGGGATATCAAGGAGGTGATGACAAAGGCATCCGAGGAGCTGGACTTTGAGACCGCCCTGCAGATGCAGAATATGCTCTATACGCTGGAGAACTACCAGGGGAAGAGTACCATCATGAGCAACGTCATCGGGGATGCGCTTGTGGCCACCTATGGCTCCTCGAGGCGCTCCTTCTTCGTCAATTACCTGCTGACAAGGGACGGGCGGATCATCTCGGGGCGCACCATGGAGTACCGTCGGGGGATCGAGGAGGACGAAGAGGAGCTCTTCGCCTCCGTCCTGAAGGACTTGCTTGATACGCTGCCGCTGGAGGGCACTCGCGAGCTCATTCTCCCCCTCATGCCGGAGTACCTCGACCTCTCTGCCTATCGCGTCACGATCCCTCAGAGGGGCGACCGTAAGCATATCCTCGACCTGAGCCAGCACAATGTGGATCAGTTCATCAAGGATAAGGACCTACAGGCGGAGAAGCTCAACCCTGCCCAGCACAATATGCAGATCCTGCGAGACCTGCAGAGCTCGGTCGGTCTGCCTACGCTTCCGTGGCACGTGGAGTGCTTCGATAACTCCAATATCCAGGGTGCTGATCCCGTGGCTGCCTGTGTCGTCTTTAAGGGCGGTGTCCCCTCCAAGAAGGACTACCGGCTCTACCACATCAAGACGGTCGAGGGGCCGGACGACTACGCCTCGATGCACGAGGTGGTGGTGCGGCGCTACAGCCGCCTACGGGACGAGGGGGAGGAGCTCCCCGACCTCATCATCACCGATGGAGGTAAGGGGCAGATGGGCGTGGTGAGGGAAGCGCTTGAGGAAGTGGGTGTAGAGATACCGATCCTCGGTCTCGCCAAGGACGACCGCCACCGAACCAGTGAGGTACTCTATGGGGACCCGCCCCAGGTGATCGGCATCATGCAGCGTGGGCAGGTCTTTCACCTCTTGGAGCGGATCCAGAATGAGGTGCACCGCTTCGCCATCACCTTCCACCGCAATGTCCATGCTAAGAAGTCGATCTCCTCTGAGCTCGACGCTATTGCAGGTATCGGCCCTGCCACTCAGAAGAAGCTGATCCGCACCTTCAAGTCTGTGAAGCGGATCCGTGAGTCAGTCTCTCTCGACGAACTGACAGAGGCCATCGGTCCTGCCAAGGCTCGCCTTATGTGGGACTACTTCCACCCCGACAGCGAGACCTGACCCGTATTCTCCTAAAGTTGTATCTTTGAATTATGAGAGCAGTTATTCAACGTGTGAGCGAGGCGTCCGTGACGGTCGATGGGACAGTGATCTCGTCGATTGGGCCCGGGATGCTGGTTTTGCAAGGCGTGGAGGTTGGCGACACCGCCGAGGATATGGACTACTTGGTTCGTAAGATCGCCGCCCTCCGCATCTTTGATGACGAGGAGGGGGTGATGAATAAGGACATCAAGTCCATCAGCGGGGAGATACTTCTGGTGAGCCAATTCACCCTCCTGGCATCGACGAAGAAAGGCAATAGACCCTCCTACATCCATGCCGCCAAGGGACCCGAGGCAGAGCCTTTCTACGACCTTATGGCGCAGGCTCTCTCCAATGAGATCGGCAAAGAGGTGAAGAAAGGGCGCTTTGGGGCTGATATGAAGGTACGGCTACTCAATGACGGACCTGTGACCATTTGTATTGACTCGCGAAACCGATGACCGACACGCCCAGCCCTACACTTAAAGAGGTTCAGACCATAGTCGATCGGTGGATCCACGACTACGGGGTCCGGTACTTCTCGCCTCTCACCAATATGGCGCAGCTCTCGGAGGAGGTGGGCGAGGTGGCTCGCATTATCGCTCGAACCTATGGCGATCAGAGTGCGAAGTCCACCGACGATCTCTCCAAGGATCATCTGGCAGACGAGCTCGCTGATGTACTATGGGTCCTCGCCTGCATTGCTAATCAGACCGGTTGCGACCTGACGGAGGCCTTTGAGAGAAACATTGTGAAGAAGACAGACCGCGACAAATTCAGACATTTATCCAATCCCAAATTATACAACCATGAGTCATAATCACCACGATAACGATTTCTTCCCCTCACAGGATAAGTACAGTGAGGCCTTCGGAAAGTTTACTTTCGGCCTCACCATGGACGAGGTCTCTGCGAAGGTCCAGGAGTGTGTCGACAAGCACTATAAGGAGCTTGATACGAGAGATAATATCAATCTGATCCACAGCATGATCGACCTCACCTCGCTTACCTCTGAGGACAATGAGGACAAGATCTATAAGCTGACTCAGCAGGTCAATAAGCTGGATGACGACCACCCCGACATTACCCCGGTGGCGAGTATCTGTGTCTATCCTAACTTTGCTCAGGTGATCAAGGATAACCTCACCGTCGAGCAGTGTCATATCACTTGCGTGGCTGGTGGTTTCCCCTCGTCACAGACCTTCCCCGAGATCAAGGTGGCGGAGATCGCCCTGGCAATCCACGATGGGGCGGAGGAGATCGACATCGTCCTGCCGATGGGCGTTTTCCTTGCTGGTGACTACGAGTACGTCTGTGACCAGCTGCAGGAGCAGCGACAGGCCGCCAAGGATGTGATCCTGAAGGTGATCCTCGAGACCGGAGCTCTGCAGACCCCCGAGAATATCGTTAAGGCATCCATTCTTGCCCTCTTCTGCGACGCAGACTTCATCAAGACCTCTACCGGTAAGGGCTACCCAGGTGCCACGCCCGAGGCGATCTACATCATGGCCTCTATCGTCAAGCAGTACTACGATCAGTTTGGTCTCAAGAGAGGGATTAAGGCCGCTGGTGGCGTGCGTACGACCGAGGAGGCGCTCAAGTTTCTCTGCATCCTCAAGGAGGTGCTCGGAGATGAGTGGCTTACGCCAGAGCTCTTTCGCTTTGGTGCCACCTCCCTGGAGGCAGACACGCTTAAGCATCTGCTCTGATCTTTTTAGTGCATCCTAATCGACCCGCAAGCTCTACAATAGGGTAGAGCTTGCGGGCCTTTTTTCCCCTCTCCCGATGTCTCGTCCGGTTTCCCTGACCCGTCCGACTTGATAGGGCATCATGGGAGGCACGACTATTAGATGCCTTCATGAACTACTTTGGATTGCAAAGATACGGCCTTGACCTCCACCTAATGTCTCTTTGTGTCTCGAACAGCCTCCTATGTGCCATTCTTATCACATCTTGTCTGTAACCTAAGCCTACGAGCCACTTCGGCAATGCAATAACGCCAGTTCCACAGTACACAGGACGGAGGACTCTTTTGGAATGTTGAAGAAGCCTCTTAACTTATTGTGGTTAGTAGGTAAAGTATCACTTCTTATGAGTGCCCGCTAAGCTACAATGATCGATTAGATCATCCTTATTTTAGGCGCTGTTTAGCGATGATAGGACGGGACTTTCTGCTATCTTTGTGACTATGAAAGTGCTCACTATAACGGCTTTTCAGTCATCCATACAGATCGATCTCCCTCTATCAAAGAGTGAGGGGATACGTGCACTGATCTCCTGCTATATCGTTCTTCGGAGTAGGGGAGCCACGGTGATGCCCTCTAAGGATCTCTTGGGTGCTGATGCTCCAGAAGATCTCCATGCAATCAATGATGGTCTCCAGGCGCTGCTCTCCGGTCAGTCAGATATTCGACTTACCGGATCCGCAAGTGTGTCCCGCTTTCTCCTATCACTGGCTGCAGCCGAACCCCGGACGACTGTCTTTCATCTTACGGATCCTCAGCTCCGTCGCCGACCTATGGGGCAACTGGTAGACTACTTACGTCGTTGTGGTGTCTCTATAGAAATGACCGATGATCGATGGGTTGTTGATGCCCGTACCTCCACGGTTCCACGTGAAACAGATCTCGACGCAAGGACATGGGAATCAAGCCAATTTGTTTCAGCGATAATCTATTTTGCAGTTATCCGAAACTACCCTTTCACTATCCATAGGCAGCATTCTGACCCTAGTTCAGAGTACATATCTTTGACCATAGACTCTCTTCGTCAGATCGGTGTAGATCTCACTTGGGAAGCGGATTGGATTATCTTCGAGCCTCGTACGAGATCAGGTTTGGAGCCTATCGAATCTTGTGATTTTTCTCTCCCAGCCGACTATACCTCTGCATCGTATTGGCTCGAGTTGCAGACGCTTCATCCAGAGATCCAAATCCTGACTTTGAATGGACTGAATCCTGACTCATCTCATCCGGATGCTCGATTATTCCGTTTTTTTAATTCCTTCTTAGAGCTCGACGATGCCTTCCGAATGTCACGGTGTCGTGAGGTAGTCTCAGCTGAGCCGCTTTTCTTTGACTTGTCGCAGAATCCGGATCTTTTCCCTACTCTCTTTGCCACGGTGGTAGGACTTGGGATGGAGACCACATTTACCGGTTTGTCCTCGCTTGCCTACAAGGAGTCTGATCGGCTGGATGCTTCGCTCTCCATAGCGCAAGATCTCGGCTGGTCATCTGATGCATTTATCAATGTCACGCCAAACGGATTTACCTACACAGGGGTTCCACGTGAAACAGAGCCAGAGCATGTGACTCTCAACCATAGAGGTGACCACCGATTAGCCATGGCCTTTGGGGTGCTTGCCACCACTCTTGAGGAGACGCATGTGGAGATCCCGGACGATAAGGCGGTTACGTCACGGAGTTATCCCCACTTTTTTACCGACCTTTGCAGGCAAGCCAGATGAACTTATGATGAAGAATCAACGTCGAACTCCTTGGCTCCACCTCTCTCTCCTGATAGGCGGAACGATTGCCATGATATATGGGTGTGCCAATAGGGTCGCGCCCGACGGAGGCCCTTATGACGACCAGCCGCCCAAGCTTGTCCGCAGTCATCCGGCGGAGAAGGAGCTCAATGTCTCGTCACGTAAGGTGACGCTGTGGTTTGACGAGTTTGTCACCGTCAAGGATCCGCTCAAGAAGATCATCGTCTCCCCGCCCCAGCTCCAGCAGCCGGAGATCATCTCCTACGGCAAGCGTGTAGTGGTTAGTCTAAAGGACACACTGGTACCCAATACCACCTACACGATTGACTTCACCGATGCGATCGTAGATAACAATGAGGGCAACCCGATGGAGAACTTCTCCTTTGCCTTCAGCACCGGTGAGCGCATCGACACCATGGAGATCGCCGGGACAGTGATTAATGCTCGGACCCACGAGCCGATGCAGGGACTCCTCGTCGGACTTCACCCGGACACCGCTGCGCGGAGTGCCTTCCACGACACCACGTTCCTCCGCACCAGTCGTACGTCAGATAAGGCGAAGTTTGTGATCCGTAACGTCCGCGAAGGACGCTACCACGTCTACGCACTCAAGGAGAGCGACGGCAACTACCGCAACGATATGGTGGGTACGGAGGGCGTCGCCTGGCTCGATAGCGCCGTCCTCACCACCTGCAAGCCCGACATCCGCCCCGACACCCTCTGGGTCGACTCGCTTACCATCGACACCATCAAGCAGGTTCCCTTCACCCACTACTACCCCGACGACCTCGTACTGCTCTACTACGAGCCGAGGGATCCCAAGCGGTTCATCAAGAAGCGTGAGCGCCCAGCCCCCTATCAGCTGCGGCTCACCTTCAACGCCCTCCCCGACAGTGCCATCAAGCTCGCCCTGGTTGACTCCCTCGCGCTACCGACCGACACGATGAAGCCCCCTTACGTTATGGATAAGAGTAAGGAGGGCATCGTCGACTTCTTATTCACCGACACCACCTGGAGCGCCCACAGCACCTTTGCGCTCACCTACCTCTCCGTCGACAGTCTCGGTCTCCCCGCCTACAAGAGCGACACCCTCCGCATCCCCTACAAGGCCCCCAAGCTGGATAAGAAGAAGGAGAAGAGAGCAGAGAGTGACTCCACCACGACCGCACCGGCAGTCGAGAGTCCCCTTTCCATCAAGATCGAGCATAAGGGCAAGGGCGGCATCTCCGACTCGATCCTCTTCACCTCGACCCTCCCGATCGACACGTCGATGCTCCGCTCTTTTGCCCTGTACGACGCCAAAGACTCGATCCTCCAGCCGATGCGGATCGACACCATCACCTTCTTTGACGGAAGCGTCACCTCCGGACTTATCCGTGCCAGCCTCAGCTATGGCGGTCAGTATGAGCTCCATGTCGACAGCACCGAGATCGCCGACATCTATGGTCACCGGCTCGACAAGACCGTCGTCGATGCGTTTAAGATTAAGGAGAAAAGCGAATTCTCCTCCCTCCGCGTCACCATCCACGACCTGCCCGACTCCATCATTGGCGAACTCCTCACCCCCGACGACAAACTCGTCTGGACCTCCTACAGCAAGGCAGGCGAACTCTTCTTCCCCGACCTCGACCCGGGCAAGTACGGCCTCCGGATCATCTACGACCGGAATGGCAACCACCGTTGGGATCCGGGCGACTATGATGCTGCCATACAGCCGGAGGCGGTCTACTACGCCCCCAAGGTCTTTGAGCTGATGAAGAACTGGGAGGTGAAGGAGAACTTCTACCCCCTCCTCACGCCCCTCCTGTCGCAGAAGCCCCGGACAATGATCCGGACAAAGTTCAATGAGGAGAAACGCAAGGACCGCAACAAGGAGCGCGAGGAGGAGCTCCGGCGCCGTCGTGAGGGAGGCGGAGACCAGCCCGGCGGCAACCCCTTCGGCGGTCAGATGCCCGGAGGTGCCCTCGGTGGCATGAGACAGGGCGACCGCCGCTACTGATCCCTTTATGGTGTGACGCAAGGGTACTATCCACATTAGGGTCAAGGTCTCCTTATGCCCCAAGAGACCGATAACCAGACTCTTAGAGAGTCATAAGCACGCATAGGAGAGAGAGATTTAACATTTCAAGGGCTTTATATTAACCCCTGTTATGTTAATGGAGTGGGGAAAATCGCTACCTTTGGTGCGATATGAAGAAGTCTACACTCTGGCTCATCGTGGTGGTGATGGTGGTCGCCTTTGTTGGCCTGCTCTTTATGCAGGTCAAGTACATTGATGCGACCTACCAGTCCAGGAGATACCAGTTTGACAACTCAGTCAGGCAGGCACTCTTCGAGACCAATCATGACTTGGAGCGAGACGAGATGATCGACATCATCCGTGTGGACCTCGGGCTGCCGGGCTATGTGGTCCGCGACTTCCTGATCCGCCCTACGGAGGGGAGCAACTCCCCATTTGACCTCGGCACGTCGGGACAGGGGCTGCCGGACTATAAGCTGGAGCAGCTGCCACAGCCGCCCAAGAAGTCGTTCGACTTTGTCTCGCCCGGGGATCGCTTCCGTGAGGCGGAGCGGATGCTGAGGAGCCACTTCGCGGAGCCGGACAGCGTGACACAGCGGATCCTGCTGCAGGTGGCGCTCGAGGGACTTCGTAAGGCACAGTACCGCCCGATCTACGACCGTATCGACGGACAGCACCTGGAGGAGTACCTCCTGGCATCGCTCGACAAGTATGGCATCACGATCCCCTTCCGCTACGAGGTGGTAGACAGCCGCGGTACGATCTCCTTCTCCAATGGTCGCCTCCCCGCCGATCAGCCGGATAAGATATACACCCAGGCGCTTCTGACCAATGACCCACCCTCACGGCTCCACTACCTGAGGGTCTACTTCCCCGGACAGGCACGCTTTATCTCCTCCACCATCGGCTTCCTGATCCCCTCAGTGATCTTCACCCTCCTGGTGCTCTCCACATTCATCTACACGATCATCACGCTCTTCCGGCAGAAGAAGATCGATGAGATGCGGATCGACTTTGTCAATAATATGACCCACGAGCTGAAGACCCCCGTCAGCACCATCCGCCTCGGCGTGGAGATGCTCTCTGATCCCAACATCGGGTCTCAGTCCGATCGACGCGCGCGGATCCTCGAGTCGATCAATGCTGAGGCGTACAGGCTGACGCTGCTGATCGAGCAGGTGCTGCAGATGTCCTTCTTCGACAGCCACGACTCCCGTCTCAGGCTCCGCATGACTGAGCTGGACATGGAGGAGATCATCATAGACGCCACATCGACCTACTCGCTCAAGGTCGAGGAGGCAGGCGGCAGCCTGGACCTCGACCTGGAGGCGACCCATACGGAGGTGATGGGAGACAAGCTTCAGCTGACGAATATTGTCTTCAATCTCCTCGACAATGCGATGAAGTATCGCAAGCCTGATGTGCCGCCGCACATCACGGTTCACACATCAAGTAATGACCGCAATCTGATCATCCGCGTGGAGGACAATGGCTGCGGCATCAAGCGCGAGTATCTCAAGAAGATATTCGACCGATTCTTCCGTGTCCCCTCCGGCAACCGGCATGACGTCAAGGGCTTTGGCCTCGGCCTCCCCTACGTCGCCCTGACGGTGCAGTCGCACGGCGGACATATCCATGCAGAGAGCGAGGTGGGAGTGGGGACCACATTCATCATCTCCCTCCCGCTCCTGACTAGTAAGAGTAATAATACACGAACGAATAAGTAAGAAAAGATCATGGAAAACTCAGTAAAAGTATTCCTCTGTGAGGACGACGAGAGCTTAGGCCCACTGCTGGCAGACTACCTGACAGAGAAGGGCTACGAGACCGACCTATTCAAGGACGGAGAGGCGGGCCTGAAGGGCTTCGAGGAGCATCCTCGCTTCTGGGACATCTGTGTCCTCGACGTGATGATGCCCAAGAAGGACGGCTTCGAGCTGGCGAAGGACATTCGCTCGCTCAATCCTGAGACCCCGATCATCTTCCTCACCGCCAAGACGCTGAGTGAGGATGTGCAGGAGGGCTTTAGCCTCGGCGCAGATGACTATCTGAAGAAGCCATTCAACACCTCCGAGCTGACGATGCGCATCGATGCGGTGCTCCGTCGCGTGCAGGGAAAGAAGCCGGATGACGTCGCCTTCTACCGCATCGGAGACTATGTCTTCGACACCCAGCACCAGTCCCTCCAGTACAAGGATGAGGAGCCGGTGAGCCTGACCACCAAGGAGACGGAGCTGCTGGCACTCTTCTGCGCCAACGCCAATACCACCGTGGACCGCTCCTTTGCTCTCAAGACCATCTGGGGCGAGGACACCTACTTCAACGCCCGCTCCATGGACGTCTACATCACGAAGCTGCGTAAGCACCTCGCCCAGGATCCTGGCATCGAGATCCAGAATAAGCACGGCAAGGGCCACCGACTCATCACCCCGGGAGCCAACTCCGAGCCGGACGAGTCTAATACGAAGGTGATCTGATCCCTACCTATGGCTAAGACATCCACATCCAAGAAGGGGCAGGGAAAGACCCCCTTCCGCAAGAGCGTCAATATCCGCAACAAGCGGGCGACGTACGACTACGAAGTGCTGGAGAGACTTACCGCGGGCATCGTCCTCACCGGTAATGAGATCAAGTCGATCCGCATGGGTCGCGCCTCTCTCGGTCAGAGCTTCTGCTATGTCGATCGCGGAGAGGTGTGGGTCAAGAATATGTACATCGGCACCTATGCCTTTGGCTCCTGGACCCAGGAGGGCTCACGACGAGACCGGAAGCTGCTGCTCAATAAGCGGGAGATCCGCCACCTCACCGAGGCGCAGCACGATCCGGGCTTTACGATCGTGCCGCTCCGGCTCTTCATCAACGGCAAGGGACTAGCGAAACTGGAGATCGCCATCGCTAAGGGTAAGAAGGAGTACGACAAGCGAAATGCGATCCGCGACCGCGAGATGAAGCGGGAGCTGGATCGGGCGCGTCGCACCCCCTACTGATCCTCGGCGGGGCTCCATCGGGACACCTACATCCCCCTCCGTCGGACTCGTATGGCCCCGACAGGAAACAGGGACGCAATGTCCTGACTGTCAGCGGTAGGAGATCCGTTGTTTCTAATACCGGTAATAGTTCCGACTATTACCGGTATTAGTTTTCCCTATTACCGACTATAGATTTCACTCCGAGCCCTTGCGGGTCGCCGTCGCTGTATAGATCAAATACTCAGCCCCGGGCATGCGGCACAGTCTCTTGTGGGAGCGACTCCAGTCCCGGTGGGGTGGGACTCCAGGGGTGACGCATCTGAGCGTTACAGAAGCCACTCCACTTACTGTGAAGAGTGGTAAAGAATTCACCCCGATAGGGGTGCTCGTCGTTTAGCAACGGGTCGAGGGGCGCAGCCCTGACGACCCGTGGATCAGGCATCGCAGGCGATCGCGACCCCGCCAGGGCGTCGCACTGATTGCTTGACTCTCTGACAAGTGCGACACCCTGGCGGGGTCGTATATATTTCTCGGGATCCTCTTTCCCGGGGTCTTCGGCACTTCGTGCCTCGACACCCGGTCTAAAAAGCGATGATCCCTCCGGGGCTTCGCCCCTGCGGGATCGGTCCGGCGCATCATTAACCACGGCTCTCACATGCGTCAGCCCTACGCCCCCAAACTAATACCGGGTTTTAGACTTCACCGAAGTCTATCCGGCTCGATACGATACTCCTCGCCGCCTGGGATGCCCGCTCCCTTACTCTCAGTGCAAATCGCAAGGGGTCGAGGTCAAAACGTTGATCTGCCCTGCTCACTGGTCCGGCAATCAGTGCTGTCCAGTAACCGCATTTCAGCAGGGCACTTCTCCAAAACCACTTTTGGAAAAGCTATTTTTCCCCTAAAAACCACTTTTGGAAAAGCTATTTCGTATCGTCAGATTTTGCGAGTTTCCCAACTCATAGAGGGTGAGCTGACTGCTCTACTGATCGAGGTCGGGACTGCTGATCCTGATGCGCTATACCCTGTCCTTGGGACGAAAAAAAGGTCCTACACCGAGTATCCGGCGTAGGACCTTTTGATATATTTTTCAGTCGTCAGGGAAGAGGGAGGGGCGGCAGGGAGCGAAGGAGCGGCGATGGTGAGGTGTGAGGCCGTACAGGCGAATCGCCTCAAGGTGTGCCGCCGTGCCGTAGCCGGCATTTCGCTCCCAGTGATAGGCGGGATAGCTCTCCCCAAGCCTTGCCATCAGGCTGTCACGGTAGACCTTTGCTACGATGGAGGCGGCGGCGATGGAGGCGACCCTGCCGTCACCTCCCACGATGGTCTCGTAGGGGATCTCCTTAGTGGTGCGATACCGATTGCCATCGATGAGGAGGTACTCAGGAGCGGGCCTTAGCCCGTCGATGGCGCGCTGCATGGCGAGGAAGGTGGCACTGAGGATATTCATCTGGTCGATCTCCTCGGGCGATGCGCTTCCGACAGAGACGGCAACTGCCTGCTCACGGATCATGAGATCGAAGGCCTCGCGCTTGTGTGGTGTCAGCTGCTTGGAGTCGGTCAGCCCCGGTAGGTCGAGGGTAGGGGGCAGGATCACTGCAGCAGCGACCACAGGGCCGGCGAGACAGCCGCGGCCTACCTCATCCACGCCCGCCTCCAGCCGGTCCGCTCGGAGCCGAGCAGGGAGATGGATCACTTCTCTACTCACGATCCGGCAGCGGCTCTCCGGAGTCGAGATCGCAGAGATCGGGACGACGACGCATGAAGTCCCTCGTGTGGCGATAGGGGTGCGACGGCTCCATGTGGACCACCACGTGCGTCCGGGCGCCGAAGTGGTCCAGCAGCTCTTGCTCTGTCTCGCTCGCTATGTCGTGCGCCTCGTAGAGGGTGAGGAGGCCATTGGCACGTATATCCAGTTCGATCGAGAGTGTCTCCGAGCCGATCATTCGTGCCATGATGTGGTGAGGGGAGGAGGCTCCGGGTACCGTCTCCACGACGCTACGGATCTCCTCGACTGTCTCGGGGTCGACCGTGCTGTCGGTCAGCTTGAGGATGGCGGGTCGGTAGACCCCTATGCCGGATCGGATGATCAGACCTCCGACGATGATCGCCGCCAGTGGCTCGAAGAGTGTCCCCTCGCCCGGGATCAGTCGTGCCCCGAGCACGCCTATGACGACGGCAGAGGCGGAGAGGACGTCGGAGATGTGGTCCATCGCCTGTGCGTGGAGGGCGTCAGAGCGGGTCTCTCTCGCCTTTTGCTCTGTATAGAAGTAGGTGAGGAGCTTCAGCACCACCGTCGTGATGGCGACCCAGAGTGCGATAATCTCCGGCGACTTGGGCAGCACCCCCTCACTGAAGTAGTCGTAGAAGGTTCTGCAGGAGCCAAAAACAATCAGCACGCCGGTCACCAGCATCGACAGGGCGATCAGGAGCGAGCCGACGATCTCATACTTCCCGTGACCGTAGATGTGCTCGTCGTCCTCCTTGGGCTTAGCGGAGATGTGGAGGAAGATGTAGGTGATGATATTGGCACAGATATCGAGGAGCGAATTGATCGCATCGGCGATCAGGGCGGCGGAGTGACCGGTGATACCGGCGAAGAGCTTGATCGGCGGAAGGAGAAAATTGACCATGGAGGAGAAGGCATAGGCGCGCTTCTTCGCTCGGTCGTTCGCCTTGATCTCCTGTTCTGTCAGTGCTCGTTCGTGTGCAGGTGGGGCGGTTACTTCTCTCTCTTTACGCATACGATCTGGTTGTCATAGGAGAGCTTCACGAGGGAGTACTTATTGGTACCCACCTGCGGTTCGATCTTATTGTAATAGACGGGGATCTTGGCCAGGTCCTGCTCCAGCGTCTCGAGCCCGTGGAGCTCAAAGACGACCGTCCCCACTCTCGGGTAGAGGTGTATCTTGCTCTCCGAGAGGATCTCTATGTATCCGAAGAAGTGGCTCCACTCGCTGTGCTCATACAGGTACTGAGCGAGCGGGTAGAGTACGTAGTGGATCGTCCCGTCGGTCATCGCCCCCTCGGCGAGCGGGACGTAGGCGGTCGAGCCTCGTCTCTGTGGGACGGATATGCCCTCATCGTCGAGGTACCAGGTGGCGCCGTTTCGGCTGTATCGGATGATGGGCGTCCTCTCGTGGACGATCACGTGGAGGCGCATCGTGGAAGGAGATATGTAGGCGGTGGCGCTACGGATGTAGGTGGAGGCATCGACGAGATCTCTCTCAATCTTCTCCGGGTCCACGCCGCGGGAGATGCTGTCCTTGAGGTCGATCGGGAGTGCCGCCGCAACCTCTCGCTCCTGGAGGAAGCGTCCCTTGCCGGTGTCCTGGATGCGGATCGCCGTACGGGAGGGGTAGATGGCGTACGAGACGTGTCGGCGAGCGAGGACAAAGGAGCAGCCGAGCAATATCACCAGCAGCCCCATCACCGTCCAGCCGAGGATCCGGCGAAGTCTCTTTCTCTCCTTGCGACGTACCATAGCGGACTCCTTTTCTTACCCTTTCTTTCTCAGATGGGCGATCACATTGGGGATCTCAAACTCGATATCCCCCGCCCCCATCATCACCAGTACGTCGAATGAGTGCTTCTCCAGCTCCGATGGCAGTGACTCCAGCGGGACGACGCACTTATGAGGCGAGGTGACACGCTCCAGGAGCGCCTCTGAGGTGATGCCGGGGATCGGCTCCTCGCGTGCCGGGTAGATCGGTGCCAGAATCACATCATCCACCGTGGAGAGCGCTTTGCCAAAGTCCTCCATGAAGTCCCTCGTCCTGCTGTAGAGGTGGGGCTGGAAGACGAGCGTGATCCGCTTCTCCGGGTAGAGCTCTCGGATCGACAGGAGTGAGCGACGCACTTCTCCCGGGTGATGGGCGTACTCATCGATCACCACTGGTCCGTCGATGCCTATGCGCGTTCGCTCAAATCGTCTGTGAGTCCCTCGGTAGTCTGCTAGTGCGGGGCGGATCTCCTCTTCGGTCAGTCCCACGAGGAGTGCCATGGCAATAGCAGCAGTGGCATTGAGGACATTGATCCGTATCGGCGTGCCAAGCTCCAGGTGGCGCAGCACGCCGTCGGGCGTATGGAGGTCAAAGAACAGCCGATCCCCCTCGTAGGTGACTCGATCGTATCGGTAGTCGCACTGCTCCGATGCACCGTAACGATAGAGTCGGCAGCCCTCGGGGAGATCGTCTCGGGATACCTGCGCCGACTCCTCGGCGATCACAAACCCGCCCGGGCGGAGTAGCCCTACGAAGGTGCCAAATGCAGCGACATACTCGGCCGCTGTACCGTAGATATCGAGGTGATCTGCCTCTGTCGCTGTGATGATCTCAGCGTAGGGCGTGAGACGGTGGAAGGAGCGGTCAAACTCGTCCGCTTCTACTACCACATAGTCGCTGCTCTCGTCCAGGAGGAGGTTATTGGAGTCGTAATTGAGCATCAGTCCTCCGACGAAAGCATTGACTCCCAGGTGGGACTGTCTCATCAGGTGTGCCAGCAGCGAGGAGGTGGTTGTCTTGCCGTGCGACCCGGCGACGCAGAGTGCCTTGTGTCTCCGGGTCACCTGCCCCAGCAGCTCCGCCCGCTTGATCTGCGGCACGCCGTGCTCCCCGTAGTAGGCTCTCAGCCTATTGTCCTCATGGATCGCCGGGGTGTAGACCACGGTCAGCTCCTTCGCATCGGCGTGGAAGGGCTCAGGCAGAAGTGCAGGGTCATCGTCGTAGAGGATCTGAGCCCCCAGCTCCTCCAGCCGATCCGAGACGGGCTTCCGTACATGGTCGTAGCCTCCGACGGTGTAGCCGTAGTAGAGGAAGTACTCGGCGAGGGCGCTCATGCCGATCCCGCCGATGCCGATGAAGAAGATCGCTCTCCTCTCTGTGTGGTTACGGTCTGGCATAGCGCTGAATCTCATCGACAATACGTTGTGTGGCATCGGGCAGTCCCAGCTCCTTGGCCGCTGCAGCCATCCGCTCGCACTGCTCTGGATGGCTCAGCAGATCGAGTGCCGTCGGCACGAGGTCGGTCTGAGCCTTGGCATCCGGTACGAGGAGTGCTGCTCCCCGATCGACGAGCGACTGAGCATTGTGTGTCTGGTGATCCTCGGCGACGTTGGGGGAGGGGACGAGGATCATCGGGAGACCGAGAGCAGTCAGCTCGGAGATCGTGCCGGCTCCTGCACGCGAGATCACCAGGTCGGCGATAGAGTAGGCGTGGTCCATCTCGCTGATGAAGGGCATCAGATGGACTGAGTCGAAGTCCCGCACCTGGCTCTCCAGTGCGGCGTAGTGGCTCTGCCCGCACTGCCAGATCACCTGCAGATCCTCCCGATAGGCGAGCTGAGAGAGCGACTCCAGGATACTCTTATTGATGGATCTGGCTCCGAGGCTGCCCCCGAGGATCAGCAATGTCTTCTTGTCCGGGACGAGGTCAAAGGTGGCATACGCCGCCCGACTCTTCCGCTCGATCTCCATCAGGCTGTGGCGTATCGGATTGCCCGTGAGGACGATCTCCGGAGTGTCGGGGAAGAAGCGCCGCATATGGGGATAAGCGGTGCAGACACACTTCGCCTTCTTTGCCACCAGTTTATTGGCCTTACCGGCGTAGGAGTTTTGCTCCTGCACCACCACCGGGATACCGAAGTGGTTAGCGGCGATCAGCGTCGGCGCACTGGCATATCCGCCCACACCGACGACGACCTGAGGATCGAAGTGATGGACGAAGTCCTGAGCCTGCTTCGTGCTCTTGTAGAGTTGGGTAGTGAAGGGGATGATCGAGAATAGGCGCTTGAGCCCTCCACCGCTGGAGAGTCCGCGTACTGGCAGGAGGTGGATCGGATAGCCCGCTGCGGGGATCCGCTTCGCCTCTGCACGACCCTCAGCGCCGACAAACTGGATGTCGCACTTGGGGAAGCGCCTCCGGATCTCATCTGCGATGGAGAGCGCCGGGAAAATATGTCCGCCGGTGCCACCTCCGCTGATGATGACTCGGTACAATTCTGTAGTTGCTTTTTCGTTATCCATGAGGAGTCTGTCTATAGATGAGCTGTTCCGCCGGAAGCCTCCCGGTGGAGTGTTTCTTTCTGTAGCTTGGTGAGTTGATCAGTGAGCTGTATCTCCTCCTCCATCTCCGGCACCTCCTCCAGGTCGATGACACGGGCGGCGTTGCCCGAGACTACGGCATCTTGATAGAGACGGTTCTTATTGATATCGTGAGCGATACTCTGCACGATGGCGAAGTAGATCGCCGTGATGATGTAGGAGGAGCCTCCCTTAGAGATGAATGGGAGTGTCTGCCCGGTGACCGGCAGTAGGTTTGCCGCCACCGCCATATTCATCATCGCCTGTGTCGTCACGAGGATCCCCACGCCCATCAGCACGAGCGTACGGTACATGCTGCGGGAGTGCTTGGCCAGCATACCGCAGCGGAAGAAGAAGACGAGGTAAAGGATCAGCAGCCCGGCCGAACCGATGATGCCGTACTCCTCCACCACAACGTTGTAGACATAGTCGGAGAAGGCCTGGGGGAGGAACTGCCGCAGCTCGCTCTGCCCCGGTCCCTTGCCGATCACATTGCTGTTGGCAATCGCTTTCTGAGCCGCCACCACCTGGTAGTCGTTGCCCATGATATCGTCGTAGGTCTCCTCGTTGATCGGTTTGCCGATCTTCTCGAAGAATCCCGTCAGGCGGCTGTATCCGGTGGAGGTTCGCCCGATATCGATCACCGATCCCTTGGGAGCCAGCAGCACCACGAGGATCACAAGAGTGACCGCCGCCAGTCCTCCCAGGGTGAGCCACCGCATACTCTTCCGGTGAGCTCCCCCGACCCACATCATCAGGTAGACGATCAGGGCGAGGAAGACGGCGGTCGAGATATTCTCCATAAATATCAGCAGGCAGGTGATGCCGGTGGCGATGATGATGGTCCAGAAGACCCGTAGTGAGGAGTGCTGCTCATCACTCCCGCGGAGCAGGCTGGCGGTGAAGTTGATCAGCGTCAGTCGCGTCAGCTCCGACGGCTGGAAGGTGAGGAAGAAGATCTTCAGCCACCGCTTACCGCCATTGATCTCAATGCCGATGAAGGGCACCAGCATCAGCAGTATGAGGGAGAAGACAAAGGCGATCGTCGAGCAGCGGAGGTAGTACCGACTCGGTACGTGTGACCCGAGGACGATGATTCCAAAGGCGCAGATCACCAGGATCAGGTGCTTGAGTATCTGACCGAAGAAGTTTTGCCCGCTATTCTCTGCACGAAATGCCTCCTGGCTCACGGCAGAGAAGACGACGATGATACTGATCAGCATCAGCGCTATCGTCACGATCCAAATCCCCTTGTCTCCTACAAAGAGATTGGACAGCCGATCCCACCGCGCCCAGTGGATCCCAGCGGTAGTCCCCTGCTCCTCGCCCTCAGGCACAGTGTTTAGTCTCTCGTCCGTCATCCTCGGTCACTGCTTCTTATCCTTATCCTCGAGACTCTCCTCAAGCGGCTTGCGCCGGTGTGCACGATACATCATCACGCCGAGGACAATCACCACTATGGCGATGATGACTCGCCCGATCTCCGTACTGTATCGTGAGACCATGGGGCTGAGCTGATCCATCGGCACCACGCTCTCCAGGTACCACCCGATGGCGATCAGTATTGCATTCCACAGCCCTGCGGCGAGAGCGGTGTAGAGGTAAAAGGGAGCCAGCGGCATCTTTGCCAGACCCGCCGGGAGGGATATCAGCTGGCGGATCCCCGGGATCAGCCGCCCGGTAAAGGTCGCCACCTTACCGTGCCGGACGAAGTACTCCTCCGCATGGCGCACCCCCTCCTCGCTCAGGAGGAAGAAGGCTCCGACGCGACTCCCGGCAAAGGCGTAGACCACAGGACGACCGAGCCAGCGGGCAAGGAAGTAATTCACCGTCGCACCGATCAGCGCTCCGAGCGTACCGAAGAAGAGTATCCCCACCACACTCATCTCCCCCGTGCTGGCAGCGAGATAGGCCGCCGGCGGTATCACGATCTCGCTCGGGAAGGGGATGAACGAGCTCTCTATCGCCATCAGCAATGTGATGGTGAGGTAATTGAGATGCTCCAGGCACCAGGCGATGAAGGGAATGCTCTCCATACGACGATCAGAGCTGGTCCGCCGGCAGTGGCTCTACCGACAGCGTGACGAAGTAGGAGCGTTGCTCGCCGGTGAAGCGGTCCTTCTTGCGGAAGACGAATCCTCGGAGGGTGCACCTCTCTTCCTCCGTCAGCTCGATCGGAGAGAGACTCTGAGAGAAGGTTCCGGTGACTCCCTCGTCCGTCTCTATCGTCACGCGACCGTCCTCTGTGGCGATCACCGTGGCAGGGACGAGAGGGAAGGAGGCGAGCGCCTCCATCGGGTCGATCCGGGAGGGATCGATCAGGAGTGCCCGCTGCTGTGCCGGACGCTTGGGGGAGGGCTTGCGAACCGTGTCGTAGAGGAGGATGAAACTGACGAAGTCTCCGATCATAAAGTCCTCCTCGTCTCCCGGTAGGTAGTGGTGCTTGCTCTCTGTGTCTACGAGGTGGAAAGAGTGCATCCCCTGGCTGTAGCCGGTGATGTAGGCGACCCGGAGCGGGAATAGCTCCCGAGGATCCGCCTCCGATGGTTCCATGTGAACCACGACGGCGTGGCTGTCCTCCGGTTCGATAAACTTGACGTCGAAGAGCTTCCCTCTCAGATCCCCCTCCGGCAGACCCATCTCTGTGGGATTTGTCAGCAGGACTCGGCCCTCCGGGCTGCTCAGCTTCAGCATGGGCACCACCTGTCGTATCGGCTGCTTGAGTCTCAGGGCGATCACGTCCATGACGATCATCGGAATGGCGGCGAGAGATCGGTAGACATAGGCCTCTGCCGGCTTCGCATCGAGGATATAGTGTGCCTTATTCTCCTTATCCTCCACCGTCCCCTCAGGGATCAGCTCCATCATCTTGTCGAAGCTCTGGGGCAGCTTCCGTCCCCGCTCTCCTGCGATCTGTGCGATGATGCGCAGCTCGCGGAGAGCCTTGTCGTAGGCTCCCCGGTCGATCAGCAGCTTGGCGTAGTGTAGTCGGACCGTGAGGAGGTAGGGCGCATAATCGTCCGTCTCCTCCTTCAGCGTCTTGGCGAGAGCGGCAGCCTCCAGCTCCGGATCATCGCCGAGGAGGGAGGCCAGTTCGCCCCAGACCCGCGGCTGGGTGTATATCAGCAGCACCCGGAGGTACTCCTCGAGTGCAGTCTCCCGCTCCCCTTCCAAAAGATGCAGTCTCGCCTGAGTTAGTTTAACGAGGCGGTCATCGGGGTAGAGGCTCTGCAGCCCGGTGAAGAGCTCGTAGATCATCTCCGGCACGGGACTCTCCCGCCGGTCGATCAGCTCTTCGATGGAGGTGGTGAGGGCGCGATCCACAAGCGATGAGCTCTCCTGGCTCCGCTCCTTGCGTCCCTTACCTCCGCCACGCTGCCAGTCCTCCGACCGGAGTGACTTAGCGGGATCCCACTTGGTGAGGAAGGTGGTGAAGTCGAAGTGCTCCCGGAAGAGTCCCTTCACCCGGAGCACCTGGTCGAGGATCTTGGAGTTAAGAGCCGAGGGCTTCTCTATGTCGAGGCTCAGATAGATACCCAGTGCCTGACGCACCTCGTCGAGTGTGATGTACTTATTGCGAAAGTCGAAGAAGTCACTCACCACCTGAGCCACCCTCGGGTGGAGAGCCTTGTGGAGTCCCTCTGGAGTATTGTGCCAGCTGAGTACTTTGTCGAAGGTCTGACGGACCTGATCCCTCCTGTGGTAGGGGTTCTTCTCTTTCTGGTATCCGGTCAGCAGCTCGTCCAGATCGCCGAAGTGCGGCACGACACTCTGACGAAGAGAGATGAGAGACTCCTCCGCCATCGGTGCGGTGGCGCCCATCCCATCGACCAGCGTCTCCATCTCAGCCACCGCGTCAGCAGCGGTGCTGATATCCCTCTGCTCTATCGCACCCGTGGCGACGTCCTTCAGCACCCAGAAGAGTGCCGATGAGGACCACTGATTGGGTGATGCTTTGTAGTCTTCCCGAGCCACCTCTACAGCACTCTCCAGATCACCTTCCTGTCGGAGAGCCATTACCTCTTTGTATCCCATACTAAGTTCTATTACATCTCACTTGCTCATCTCCCCTCCATCGGGGAGTCTGTGTGTGGTCATCCTCTTTGTCTTATCATCTATCCTGTCGTGAGACCGATCGGAGAGGGGGCTCACCCCCTCACTCCATCGGCTCAGCTGTTCCTGACAGGACTCAGAGTATAATCGAAGCGGTGGAGAGCCACTTTTCCCAAAGGAGCTCCCGCCGCTACTCATCCGATCTCCTGAGTAAGCTGCCGACCACTCATCGGCGGTCGGTCAGGTCCGATGTGTCAGAAGGGCAGGTCGTCTACGCCACCGCCGTTGCCACCGTCACCCTGCTGAGGACCATAGGGCTGCTGCGGCTGCTGTCCGTAGCCGGGCATACCCTGAGGCTGCTGACCGTACCCGGGCATGCCCTGAGGAGCCTGTGGCTGCGGACCATAGTTGCCCATAGGCTGCCCATAGGGCGTCCCCATCTGAGGAGCGGCCATCTGGCTCGGGTCTATCTTGACGATATTGCGGACACGGATGTCGGTGTACCACCGCTCGTTGTACTCGCGGCTATTGACGTAGAAGAAGACTTGCACGGCATCGCCCTGCTGCAGGTTGTATCCCCTCACTCTGTCCTCTCCGAAGATGGAGAAGTGGACCTTAGTCGGGTACTCCTCCTGCGTCTCCACGATATACTCCTGGACGAAGAAGTCCTTGCCTGTGTTCTTACTCGTTCCCGTACGTGGCTCCAGGATCTTGATGATGGTACCTGTCAGTTGTCCCTCGTTCATTTTCTCTTGATGTTATAAGGTTGTGTAGTAATTATGGTCTCACTGTCGTGGCTCATCCTCGGTAGGGAGGGAAGCCGACGATACTGCGTATCTCTCTGAGGGTCGCCTCGGCGCTCTCGCGAGCTCGCTCTGCACCGGCGGTCGCCACCCTCTCGAGATAGGCTCGGTCGCTGCTGTACTCCTCGATCCGCTCGCGTATGGGGGCGATAAAGGCATTGAGATCCTCGGCGATCTGCTTCTTCAGATCCCCATAGCGGATCGAGCAGTCGTCCCACGCCGCGCGGTAGAAGTCATTTGTCTCCTTGTCGGACACGATCTCCAGGAAGGTGAAGAGGTTCCGGATCACCTCCGGCATCTCGCTGTGAGGCTCCTGAGGACCGGCATCGGTCACCGCCTTCATCACCTTCTTGCGGATCGTCTTCTCGTCGTCTCTGAGGTAGAGTGCATTGCCCTCGCTCTTGCCCATCTTGCCGGAGCCGTCGAGTCCGGGGATCTTCACCGCACTGTCTCCATTGCTGGCAAGTGACTTGGGGAGGGGGAAGAAGTCTACCCCATAAGTGCTATTGAAGCGCTTGGCATAGATGCGTGCCATCTCCATATTCTGCTCCTGATCCTTGCCGACCGGGACGCCCCAGGCGCGGTGCTGCAGGATGTCAGCCGCCATCAGCGTCGGGTAGGTGAGGAGACCGGCATTGACATTATCCGGCTGGAGGCGGACCTTGTCCTTAAAGGTCGTCGTCCGCTCCAGCTCACCCATATAGGCGAGCATATTGAGGTAGAGATAGAGCTCCAGCGTCTGATGAACGTCGCTCTGCATGTAGATGGTGCACTTCTCCGGATCGAGACCGCAAGCGAGGTACTCCGCCAGGATGGTATAGTCGTTGGCGATGATGTCCTCGGGGTGAGGTGCTGTCGTGAGGGAGTGCCAGTCAGCGATGAAGAAGTAGCACTTCTCCTCATTCTGAAGCTTAAGAAAATTGATGACAGCCCCGAAGTAATTCCCCACATGGAGGTTTCCGGTAGGACGTATGCCGCTTACGATGGTATGCATAGATCTATCTATTAGAGTATTAATCGGTCGCCTTAGGGTCGTAGTGCTACCGGGGTGATCCAGACCCTGTCGACGTGGGACAAAGGTACTAAAAAAGCGGTACAGATCTCGCCCTCCATCTCAACGATCCTGACCGGTCGGTGAGGGTCTCGGCGGAGGAGGTCCCACCGCCTCATCTGGTGCGATAAAAGGGAGTTAGTGCGCCTCGAGCCAGTTCTTCCCCACGCCGATGTCGGCGATCAGCGGGACGCTGAGCGAGGGCAGCACCTGCTCCATCTCCTCCTTGACCATAGCCATCAGCCGCTCCCGCTCCTCGGCGGGGACGGTGAAGCAGAGCTCGTCGTGCACCTGCAGGATCATCTGCGAGCGGAAGCCCTCCTCCCGCAGACGGTGAGCCACCCGGACCATCGCCACCTTGATGATGTCGGCGGCGGTGCCCTGGATCGGGGCATTGATTGCCATGCGCTCCGCATTGGCGACGAGGTTTCGGTTGCGCGAGTTGATGTTCTGTATGTAGCGCCGGCGGCCGAAGAGGGTGTCCACGTAGCCGTCTCGGTGCGCCCGCTCGATCGTCTCATCCATATAGCGCTTCACGCCGGGGAAGGAGTCGAAGTAGCCATCTATCAGTGCGGACGCCTCGCTGCGTGGTATGTCGAGCCGGGAGGAGAGACCGAAGGCGGAGATGCCGTAGATGATCCCAAAGTTTGCCGTCTTTGCCCGACGCCGCATCTCCCCGGTCACCTCCTCGCGAGGGACTCCGAAGATCCTCGCTGCCGTGGCAGCATGGATGTCCGCCCCGTGGCGGAAGGCGTCGATCAGGGAGGGATCGCCGCTCAGGTGCGCCATCAGCCGCAGCTCCACCTGAGAGTAGTCGGCGCTGACGAAGAGGTCGCCGGCCTCGGGATTGTTGGCGGTAAAGGCCTTGCGGATCTCCCGCCCCTGCTCATCTCGCACCGGGATATTCTGCAGATTGGGGTCGCTCGAGGAGAGCCTACCGGTCGCTGTCTTCGCCTGGTGGTAGGTGGTGTGGATCCGTCCGGTCTCGGGGTGGATCATCGAGGGGAGGGGGATCAGGTAGGTGCTGAGCAGCTTGGAGAGACCGCGGTAGTCGAGGATCAGCCCGACGACGGGGTGCAGGTGGCGGATCTTCTCCAGCTCCTCCTCTCGGGTGGAGTACTGACCGGTTCGGGTCTTCTTAGGCTTCGACAGCAGCTGTAGGTGATCGAAGAGGAGCTCACCCACCTCCTTGGGGGAGTTGATATTGACCGGATACCCATCCACAGAGTCGTAGATCTGCTGCTCCAGTCGCTTCAGCGCCTGCTCCATCTCGCCGATCGCCTCGCGGAGAAGGGTCTCATCAACGCGCACCCCCGCCTGCTCCATCTCCAGCAGCACGCTCATCAGAGGCATCTCGATGTCGTAGAAGAGTGACCTCAGGTGCTCCTCCTCCATCTGTGGCGCGAGGTGGTGATAGAGCTGGAGCGTCACGTCGGCGTCCTCCGCGGCGTAGGGCAGCACTTCCTTCGGATCCACCTCACGCATCGTCCGCTGCTTCCGTCCCTTCCCGATCAGCTGCTTGATCGGGATCGGGCGGTACCGCAGCAGCGTCTCGGAGAGATAGTCCATCCCGTGACGCGACTCCGGATCCAGCAGGTAGTGCGCCAGCATCGTATCCCAGAGCGGAGGGACGGCGTGGATGTCGTAGCGGGCGAGGAACTTGAGGTCAAACTTCCCGTTGTGCGCCACCTTCACCTTCTCCGGGTCGGCAAAAAAGGGAGCAAAGGGTCTCAGCAGCTCCTTCGCCTTCTCCATCTCCTCCTGCAGGGGAATGTACCACGCCTCGTGGGGTCGGACGGCGAAGGAGATCCCGACGAGGTGATCCTGCATGCCGTCCAGACCGTCCGTCTCGGTGTCGAAGGCAAAGACCTCCGCGCCGGAGAGTGCCTCGAGGAGCGCTCTCATCTCTGTCTCGCCGGAGATCAGGGTGTAACTGTGCTCCACCGTCGTGATGTCCCCGACCGACTTGTCCTCGAGCGGCTCCGCCAGCTCCTCCGGAGCGAGGTCAAAGAGGGACCTCTGCGGCGCGGGTGTCGGGGACTCCTCGAGGAGCGCCTTCTTCTTGGACCGGAAGTCCAGCTCATCGTAGATCTCCACCAGTCGCTGCCTGTCCTCGGTCGTGCGGGTCATCTCCTCTATGGAGACCTCTATCGGCACATCGGTGACGATGGTGACGAGACGGCGTGAGGTGTCGAGCTGCTCCCGATAGTCGATCAGGTTTTGCTTCATCTTCCCCTTCAGCTCCCCGATATGGTCGTAGATACCCTCGATGGTGCCGTACGTCCTCAGGAGATCGGCGGCGCGCTTCTTCCCCACTCCCGGTACCCCGGGGACGTTGTCCGACGCATCGCCCATCAGTGCCAGATAGTCGCGCACCTGCGATGCGTCCGTGAGATCGTGCTTCGCCGCCACCTCGCCGGGCCCTAGGCGATCGAAGCTCCCCGAGCTCCCCGGCGACAGCATATGCACCCGCTCCGACACCAGCTGACCGTAGTCCTTGTCCGGCGTCACCATCAGCACCTCCAGATCCGGGTGTGCCGCCGAGAATCGCATCGCCAGCGTCCCGATCACGTCGTCCGCCTCGTAGCCCTCCACCTCGTAGCTCCGCACGCCACGCGCCCGGATGATCTCCCTGATGTAGGGGAGAGCAAAGGTGATCGCCTCCGGCTGCTTCGCCCGCTGCGCCTTGTACTCCTCGTACTCCTCGCTGCGGAAGGTCCCCCCCGACGGATCGAAGACCACCGCTAAGTACTGCCCCTCTGCCGCCTCCAGGATCTTGTCGAAGGTGTTGATAAATCCGAGCACGGCGGAGGTGTCCTCGCCCCGACGATTGAGCATCGGACGATTGGCGAAGGGGAAGTAGCCTCGATAGATCATCGCGAAGGCATCGATAAGGTAGAGTCGTGTGGGAGTCTGCTGAGTCATATATAATAGCGCCTAGTTGATTTGGATAGGAAAAGGTACCAAAAATAACCCGGACCCTTCGCCTGACGATCCCGCAGGGGCGATGCCCCGGAGGGATCATCGCTTTTTAGACCGGGTGTCGAGGCACGAAGTGCCGAAGACCCCGGGTTACCTTCGACGGCTCCTTAATATCCGACCCCGCCAGGTGTCGCACATACCAGTCAGTCAATCAGTGCGACACCCTATCGGGGTCGCGACACTTCCCCAACGCATCCATTTCCCGGTGTCTTCGGGGCTATGCCCCTCGACACCCGGGCGAAACAACGAGCACCCCTATCGGGGTGCCACCCGCCGATGCTCCTTTCTATCGGTTCCGCTGTGCCCGGACCCTCCTCCGTGCAGTATTTCAGGAGGTGCGTTGTTAGGTAGGTGTAAGGGGATGAGGTCGTCGCCTCTGACCCGAAGATTAGTTTCATTTCTCACACAATAATTTATCAAGACATCATGAAGTCACTACTCAAGGTCGGCGCACTCGCCACCATCACCCTCCTCACCGCTGTCGGTGCCACCGGCTGCAAGGATAAGAATAAGCCGGTCAATCCGGACCAGATCACCGTCACCCTCGACGCCTCCGCCAAGACCATCGAGGTGGGCAAGAGCGAGACGCTCAAGGCCACCGTCAAGGGGAAGAACGTCAAGGGCGTCACCATCCTGTGGCAGAGCAGCGACCCTAACGTCGCCACCGTGGACAACAGTGGCACCGTCAAGGGCATCAAGCCCGGTACCGCCAAGGTAACCGCTACTGCTTCGCGCGGCAAGGCCTCCGCCTCCTGCGCCATCACCGTCAAGGAAACCAAGAAATAACTCATACATTACTCACCAACCCTTCTGTGAAAAAATGCCGCACCTTACCAGTGTGGCATTTTTTGTTGGTTGTCATCCGGAGATGACACTTTGGAGAGATCCGTGGACTTTAACACTTTTCCGATCCTCCGAAGTGGTTACGACAAATGCTGATGGAGAGCGACAAGGGACAAAAAGTCAGACATTTGGTAGTCTTTTGTCATAGTTGGAGTGGATAACTTTGGCTAACTTAGTCGTCGAATAGGAGGAGGGAGTTTCCCACTTTTCGCTAAAACAAAATCACTATAACACTTAGTATAAGCGTTTTACATATGGAGACCACCATGCTTCAGGAGGACAAAGTTTCCCAAGGCATCAGACCGTCGAAACCATCAGGTCACGACTCTGCAACCACCCTTCTCGAGGTGATCAAGCGGGACGGACGGCGCGTACCCTTCGACAAGAGCAAGATCACCATCGCCATCGAGAAGGCGATGAACTCCTCCTCGGGAATCTACGAGGCGGGTCAGGCGGCGCAGATCGCCGACGAGATAGAGAGCTATGCCGCCGTCGTCCGCACACCGATGACGATACACTCGATAGAGGAGATGGTCTACTACAAGCTGACCATGTACGGCAACATCGCCACCGCCAAGGCGTACGAGAGCTACCGGTCGGTGCAGGAATTTAAGCGCCAGAGCAATACCAACGACTCCAGCATCCTCGGCATCCTCAATAAGACCAACCGCGGCGTGATGGACGAGAACTCGAATAAGGATGCCAAGATCGTCTCCACGCAGCGCGACCTGATCGCCGGCGAGGTCTCCAAGGATATCGCCCGCCGACTCCTTATGCCGGCAGACATCGTGATGGCGCACGACAGCGGCGCGATCCACTTCCACGATATGGACTACATCATCCAGCCGATGTTCAATTGCTGCCTGATCAACCTCGAGGACATGCTTCGCCGCGGCACCTGCATCAATGGGAAGAAGATCGACAGCCCCAAGAGCTTCCAGGTCGCCTGCACCATCACGACGCAGATCATCGCCCAGGTCGCCTCGGGTCAGTACGGCGGCCAGTCGATCAACGGCATCGACCGCATCCTCGCACCCTACGTGCGACGGAGCTTCGACAAGTATCTCAAGTACGCCCTCGATGACCAGGAGAAGATCTACGGCATAGAGCCCAACCTCGAGAAGGCTAAGGAGGTGGCGTGGAAGCGGACGAAGAAGGAGGTGAAGGACGGCATCCAGACGATCCAGTACCAGATCAATACCCTCATGACGACGAATGGGCAGGCGCCCTTTGTCACCCTCTTCATGTACTTCCGGCCGGGGTACGAGTACGAGCGTGAGGCGGCGCTGATCACCGAGGAGATCCTCCGGCAGCGGCTCGAGGGGATCAAGAATGAGTCGGACGTCTACGTGACGCCCGCTTTCCCCAAGCTCATCTACGTCCTCGACGAGCACAACGTCCACCCCGACAGCAAGTACTACTACCTCACCGAGCTGGCGGCGAAGTGCACCGCCCGCCGCATGTACCCCGACTATATCTCTGCGAAGAAGATGCGGGAGATCTATAAGGGCAACGTCTTCGCCCCAATGGGCTGCCGCAGCTTCCTCTCTCCCTGGCAGGATGAGGAGGGGAAGTATGTCTTCGACGGCCGATTCAATATGGGCGTGGTCAGCCTGAACCTTCCCCAGATCGGCATCCTCTCCGGTCGGGACGAGGAGCGCTACTTCACTATCCTCGAGAAGCGGCTCGAACTCTGCAAGCGGGCGCTCCTCTTCCGCTACGAGCTGCTGAAGGACGTCACCAGCGACGTCTCGCCGATCCACTGGCAGTACGGCGCGATCGCCCGGCTGAGGCCGCACCAGAGGATCTTCGACTACCTCCAGAGGGGCTACGCCACCATCTCGCTCGGCTACATCGGTCTCTACGAGGCCTCTATGCTGGTGACGGGAGAGCCGCACACGACCGAGGAGGGACATCGATTTGCGCTCCGGGTGATGCGTCGGCTGAGACAGGCTGTGGATGAGTGGAAGGCGGAGACCGGGCTCGGTTTTGCCCTCTACGGCACGCCCGCCGAGAGCCTCACCAATCGCTTTGCCAAGATCGACCTTGCCCGCTTCGGTTCTATAGAGAACGTCACCGATAAGGGCTACTACACCAATAGTTACCACGTCGACGTGCGGGAGCCGATCAGCGTCTTCGAGAAGTTTGACTTCGAGAATGAGTTTCAGGACCTCTCCACCGGCGGCATGATCTCCTACGTCGAGATCCCCAATATGACCAATAACATCCCCGCCGTGCTGACGATGATCCGCTACATCTACGACCACATCACCTACGGGGAGTTCAATACCAAGAGCGACTACTGCCACGTCTGCGGCTTTGACGGCGAGATCAAGGTAAATGACGACAACGAGTGGGAGTGCCCTCAGTGTCACAATAAGGACCGCTCGAAGCTCACTGTCATCCGCCGAACCTGCGGCTACCTCGGGGAGAATTTCTGGAACGAAGGGCGGACAAAGGAGATCAAGTCCCGCGTACTGCACATTTAGTAGAGATGTCTCTCCACTACGCACAGATCCGCCGGTACGACGTGGCCAATGGCGAGGGGATCCGCACCTCCGTCTTCGTCACCGGCTGCACGCTGCACTGCGTCGACTGCTTCAACGTCCTCTACCAGGACCCCCACTACGGAACCGAGTGGAGCGAGGAGACGACCGCCCGGGTGATCGGCTACCTCCGAGACCCCAACGTCGCCGGGCTGACTCTCCTCGGGGGCGAACCGATGCAGTGCCCCGGGCTGGTGCCGGTGGTGGAGGAGATACGTCGGGCTCTGCCGGAGGGCAAGACGATCTGGGTCTACTCCGGCTACACCTACGAGCAGATCGTGGCGGACCCCGAGCGGAGGCGCCTCCTGGAGCTCTGCGACATCCTCGTGGACGGACGCTTCGTCGCGCGACTTAAGGACCTGAGGCTCCGCTTCCGCGGCAGCTCCAATCAGCGGATCATCGCCGTCCGCCCCTCCCTCGCCGCCGGCACCCCGATCCTCTACGATCCCGCGTAGCCGCTATTGTGTACAAAACGAAAGAGGTCCCGAGGCATCCCCTTGAGACCTCTTTTTTTTGATGCCCCCACCAGCCCGCCCCGCCGGATCTTGGGGACACCCCCGGACTAAACCCGATATTAGTCATCCCTATTACCGGTAATAGTCGACACTAATATCGGGTTTAGAAAAATCTAATACCGGTAAAAGAATTCACCGCTCCCTACCTGCTGACCCCCAGACCGGTACACAGCCCCCTGCGGGATCGGCACTCGGGGAGGTGGATCTCTCCCAGATACACACCCAGTGTCATTCGCACCGTCCGACCCGTCCGACTCGTCTGACTCGTCCGATAAGATAGCGCGCCAGGCGATGACACCCCGGCAGGGGTGCATTTTTCGAAGCCTGAGGTCGAGGAGGGCATAGCCCCAACGAAGACCTCGGGAAACGATGGATCTCCCTCTTCCGCCTCGACCCCGCCAGGGCGTCGCACTCTAACCCTGCCTTACCCTAAAGCCAACAAAATGTAGTACCTTTGAGGCGTTCGTAGAAGATAATACACCATGAGGCGAGAGAGGAATGATGGCACGACACACATCAGTAGCGGATCCTATCCGGACCCGAAGCCCTCACCCCACCCCACATCAGGAGGAAATAGTTAGATTATAATAGGTGGTTATGAAAGTATTAGTTACCGGGGGAGCCGGTTTTATAGGATCAAACCTTTGTGAGTATCTCCTTAGGGAGGGTCATAAGGTTAGATGCCTGGACAATTTCTGCACCGGGAAGCCGGAGAACGTCATCCCCCTGCTCGAGAAGTTCCCTGACTCCTTCTCCCTCGTGGTTGGCGACATACGGAGTCTTGAGGATTGCCGCAAGGCGGTCGACGGTATGGAGTATGTCCTTCACGAGGCGGCCTTAGGGTCGGTCCCTCGATCCATCAAGGACCCGATCACCACCAATGATACCAATATCGGAGGATTCCTCAATATGCTTGTCGCCGCTCGTGATGCCGGTATCAAGCGCTTTGTCTTCGCCGCTAGCTCCTCTACCTATGGGGATAGTGAGTCTCTGCCTAAGGTAGAGGAGGTGATCGGTCGCCCTCTCTCTCCCTACGCCATCACCAAGTATGTAGACGAGCTCTATGCTGATGTCTTTGCGCGGACGTATGGCATCGAGTTCATCGGTCTCCGGTACTTCAATGTCTTCGGTCGTCGTCAGGATCCCCATGGGGCATACGCTGCGGTGATCCCACTCTTCGTCAAGAAGCTGATGGCGCACGAGCAGCCTGTCATCAATGGCGATGGCGAGTACAGTCGCGACTTCACCTATATCGATAACGTCATCCAGATGAATATGCGTGCGCTTACCACGACCAATCCGGAGGCTGTCAACCAGATCTACAATACCGCTTACGGCGAGCGCACGACACTCAATCAGCTGGTCTCTTACCTGAAGGAGAATCTCTCAAAGATGGATCCGGAGATCAAGTCGATCGATGCGATCCATGGACCTAATCGAGTCGGTGATATTCCTCACTCCTTAGCCTGTATTGATAAGGCGAAGCGCCTCCTCGGCTACGATCCCAAGTACTCTATGCGTCAGGGACTGGGGGCGTGCTGCAGGTGGTACTGGGACAACCTCTAAATACAATAATTACTACACGATAAAATGAAATCTCTCAAGGACACAAAGATTGCTGTCATTGGGCTCGGGTATGTGGGGCTTCCGCTTGCGCGGCTCTTCAGCACGAAGTACCAGACCATCGGATACGACTTCAACCCCGCTCGGGTAAAGGCTCTGATGGCGGGCCACGATGCCACCATGGAGGTGTCGGATGAGCTCCTGCAGACCGCCATCAAGAATGGCTTCGTCTGCACTTCGGATCTCAATGAGATCAAGGAGTGCAACTTCTATGTCGTGGCTGTCCCCACGCCTGTGGATGAGAATCACAACCCCGACCTCTCTCCGCTTATCTCTGCCAGCGAGGTGGTAGGTAAGGTCATCAGCAAGGGCGATGTAGTCGTCTATGAGAGCACCGTCTACCCGGGCGTGACGGAGGAGAGCTGCATCCCGGTCGTGGAGCGTGTCTCCGGGCTGAAGTTCAATAAGGACTTCTATGGTGGCTATAGTCCCGAGCGCATCAATCCCGGCGATAAGCAGCATACCGTGGAGCATATCAAGAAGGTTACCTCCGGCTCCACGCCTGAGGTGGGCGAGTATGTCAATGCCGTCTACAGCTCCGTCATCACAGCCGGCACCCACCTCGCACCCTCTATCAAGGTGGCTGAGGCGGCCAAGGTGATTGAGAACTCCCAGAGGGATATCAACATTGCCTTTGTGAATGAGCTGGCAAAGATCTTCAATCGAATGGGGATTGACACACAGGATGTGCTGGAGGCGGCGCAGACGAAGTGGAACTTTCTCCCCTTTCGCCCCGGTCTCGTAGGCGGTCACTGCATCGGGGTAGACCCTTACTACCTCGCTCAGTGTGCCATGAGGTACGGGTACAACCCCGAGATCATCCTTGCCGGTAGGCGCATGAACGATGGTATGGGTGAGTATGTGGCAGACCAGGTGGTCAAGCTGATGCTTAAGCGGGGCATACAGGTACTTAATGCCAAAGTCCTTCTCCTCGGCTTTACCTTCAAGGAAAATTGCCCCGATGTGCGCAATACCAAGGTGATCGACATCGTGAAGACGCTCCAGACGTACAATACCAACGTGATCATCTACGACCCGTGGGCCAATCCCGAGATCGTCCGGCGCGAGTATGGCGTGGTGGTGACCAATGAACTCCCCTCAGAGAAGTATGATGCGGTCATCCTCGCAGTCGCCCACAAGGACTTCGAGAAGCTCTCCGTCCGTGACCTGACGACCGACAAGGGAGTGGTCTATGATGTCAAGGGCTTCCTAAAGAGCGATGAGTGTGACGCCAAGCTCTAACTGACTGCTTTTTTAAGGCTCTTCTGTGAAAAAATGGTCTTCCCAGCCCTCTCCGACAAGTCTCTCACCAATCGACTGATCGGCTCTGTGGGGCATAGGATGGGTCTAGGTGATCTCCTACAGAGGGAAGGAGTCAAGTCGTGTGTCTCTATCCCGTCAGATGTGGTAGATATGGATGCGGTGGCGGTGGATAATGCCGGCTCTGAGATCCCGAGCAGTGTGGATATGGTCTTTGGCTGTGAGGGTAATTGGGTGCAGCTCGCGGAGTGTAAGTGTCGTGTCGGCGGATCCGGTAAGCAAAGGAAGAAGCTCACCCCTCCATCTGAGAGTGACTTCAAGTCTAAGGTGGCGGGTACAAGAGCTCTCCTTCAGTCTGCTGAATATACCAGCCTTGCACCTGCTCTGGCAATCCTCTTCGCTGACAATCACATCGAGCAAGCTCGAGCCTGGGTAAACGATTACAATGCCGGGAAAAAGCAGCCGCTCTACAAGGCGATGACCACCGCTGAGTTTCTCAGCACCTTCTTCCTGCCGACAAAGGGCTAGGCTGAGTTTTGCTCTACACAATTCTCTCTTTGAAGACCTGAGATAAAACTAGTGGAAAATACTATAACAAATACACGAGTCATATCGCAAACAGAATTTGTCTTTGAATTACTTTGATATGAAAATTGCTATAGCTGACCGCAAGGGCAGCTTCTCAAACTACTGGATTAGGTACTGCGTAGAGCATCGTATCCCCTACAAGTCGGTGAATCCTTACGACACGGATATTGTCGAACAAGTAAGTGATTGTGATGCGTTTATGTGGCATCACCACCACGCTAATTATAAGGATGCGCTATTTGCCAAGCAATTGCTGTTCTCGTTACAGCAGGCAGGCAAGGTTGTCTTTCCAGACTTTAGGACTGGCTGGCACTTTGATGACAAGTTGGGTCAAAAGTACCTCTTAGAGGCTTTAGGGATACAAGCAGCTCAGTCATGGGCCTTTTACGATAAAAAGAGTGCCTATGAGTGGATTGAGACGACAGATTTCCCTAAGGTGTTTAAGCTGAGAGGAGGAGCTGGTTCGTCAAATGTTAGATTGGCTCGTAATAAAAGCCAAGCCAAAGCCTTCGTTCGAAAAGCTTTAGGTCGTGGTTTCTCTTCTAGTAATCCACTCTTTTCCGCAAAGACTCAATGGAAGAATTTCATCAAGGGGCAAGGCAGGTTCTATGACGTTGCCAAGTACATTGGATTGTTTTTATTTCCTGGACTTAAAGGAGGGAGGCGTATGCCCAGACAGAAGGGTTATGCCTATTTTCAAGAGTTCATCCCCAATGAGGGGTTTGACTACAGACTAGAGATCGTAAATGATAAGGCCATAGCGATGATTCGTATGTGTAGGGAGGGTGACTTCCGTGCCTCTGGAGGTCATGATGATAGATTTGATGTCTCCTTAATTCCGCAAGACGTTGTAGATTTTGCTTTTGAGTGTTATGACAAACTGGGAGTTCAGTCTGTGGCTCTCGACATCGTCAGAGATCGCACGACGGATCAACTATATCTGATCGAGGTGTCCTATTGCTATGGCGTAGACGAAGATGAGTTTGAGCATGGGTACTGGACTCGTGATGGAAAGCATCATCAAGAGCCGTTCAATGGGGTATATTGGATGATTGAGGAAGTTATCAATGCCATTTCACTTAAAAATGAGGTCCCTGTATGAAATCATTTGACATCATCGGTTTTCCCATCAACTTAGGTTGCGATAAGAACGGTAGTGAGTTAACGCCTTCGATCCTCAGAGAGGATGGATGCTATACTTCCAGTAAACATCAAGTAATTGATTTTGGGGATCTCAGCTGTCTCAACAGAGAGACTATTATTAGTGAGAGATATACCTCACACTCAAAGATCAAATTTCTCGGACCTATATTGTCGGCATCTCGCCCCTTGGCAGACGAGGTCGCCCTCTCTGTGGAGCAGGGGCACATACCCATATGCATCGGTGGAGATCATGTCTTGGCGTTTGGTAGTATTGCAGGTGTGGGGCAGGCTAAGGGGGCAGACAACTATGCTGTTGTGTATATTGATGCCCATGGAGACTTTAATACTGAGCTCACCTCATCATCCGGCAATATGCATGGTATGCACCTCTCTTTCTTGATGGGCTACGGAGAGGCTGACATCGCTAATTTTTGGGGAGTAAGCCCGCTCTTAAGGCCTCAAAACATCTACTTCTTGGGGGCTAGAGCTCTAGATCCAGGAGAGAAAGAGATGACTGCCAAGCTAAATATGTACATTCGTAGCTCGGAGCAACTCAATGTGTCAGATCCCTCGGTGATAATCTCTGACGTTCTCTCTGACATTAAGGGCAAGGGTATTAACCATATCCATCTTAGCTTTGATGTGGATGCCATTGACCCGCATTATGCGCCTGGCACCGGAGTGCCGGAAGAAAACGGCATCTCACCGGCCCTTGCCTATACCCTTCTTAGGAAGCTTATGCAGTCAGAAATGGTCAAGTCGATTGATCTGGTTGAGCTTAATGCTACCCTAGATAAAGACCGCATAACAGAAGGAATTATGCAACAAGTATTGAGTATCATCCTTGAGGAGTAATTGATGGTAAAAGGTAATCTCAAATCACTAAAAGATAGATTGCGAGGCAATCAATTCGCAAGAGTTCTCATTGAGAATTTTGCTACGCTCAAAAGTCAGATAAACTCACAGGATCAGTTCGAAGTAGGTGGATTATCTTGTTATTATGATATTAGTGATGTGGAATGCATTGGGTTTGTTTCTGACAAGTAGTGGATTCACGAATTAGTTTGCAAAGAAATATTTCTGAGCTGTTTGTTTCACTCTCATAAGAAGCAAAATATACTAGTTCGCCTGAGCAAATGGGTTTGTTCTTCAATTTGATAATGTGTATCATAGGCAAATGATTCCTTGACGGAATGCACAAGAGGAGATTATCTGAGACGCAACGAAAATTAGCACAAAACTTTACGTCCCTCGCATTTTTGAAGGCGGTTAATGTGCTGGTTCCTCTTATTGTTCTGCCATATTCCATTAAGGTGATGGGATTAGAATTATACGGGACGATTGTCTTTGCCACATCTATCATTAATTACTTTGTTCCTCTTGTTGATTACAGCTTTGGACTGACAGGAACACGAGAAATAGCAAAAAACAGACATATTCGAAAACAGCTCTCTTTAATCTCGAGTAAGGTGTACGCTGTAAAGTTTACGCTAAGCATCCTCGCCTTTCTCATACTTTCTATCCTTATTCTTTGCATTCCCAGCTTAAGGGTTAATTGGGTTCTCTATCTAACCATATTTCCTATGGTTGTGGGAAATGCTCTATTTCCTGATTGGTTTTTCCAAGGGATTGAGGATATGGGGTATATTTCGGTGGCAAATGTTTTGGCTAAAATTGTGGCTACAACTATGATTTTTATATTTCTGCGCACTGAAGCAGACTATCTGATATATCCTTTGTCATTCTCTGTTGGTACAATAGTTTCTGGTATTATAGGCTTTACGGTAATGAGGAGGAGGTACCAAATTAGGATATTCCCTGTAACCGTAAGTGAGGTTACGAGAACCATCAAGGTCAATTTCCCGGTGTTTGTTAATCAGTTTTTTCCTACTTTGTACAATAACACCACTACCTTTATGCTCGGTGCGATAGCTCCTAAATCATCAGTTGGTGTATATGATGCAGTCAAGAAAATAGTTGATCTCATTGATGTCCTCATAGGGGTCGTTTCTAGGACGGTATTCCCGCATATAGTCCTACATAAAAACGATTTTGACCTATATCGAAAATATATGATAGTTGGCTTTATTCCCGTGTGCATTTTCCCTGTGATTGTTCATAAGCAACTTGCTTCACTCCTATCCTTGGGTTCTTACGATCCTTTGCCTCTTCTGCTTATCTTGTTGCCTGGCTTGTATGCGTTAGTCATATATAATGTCTATGGTACCAATTACTTCATCTCCAGAGGTTATGATAAGATTGTTATGAGGACCACCATCATTGCGTCTTTGATTGGTTTTTGCTGTGCGTACCCATTGGTGTCATCTTATGGCATTATAGGTGCTGCGATTAACCTTACTTTGTCAAGAGTCCTAATGAGTGCGCCACTTGTAATATGCGCAAGAAAAAATCATGATTGTGACCATTGAGAGGTATCCTTCTATATCCCCACATGTAATAAAGTGTACTGTTGAGTAAAAATGTGCAGAAAAAAAGAATTACTTATTTGCGCCATATCTATGAGAAAGGGAGGGGCTGAGCGTTTCATTTCATTGATGATAGGTCCACTTTCTGTTACATACAATGTGACACTTCTTCTGTTCGAAAATAAGATTATGTACAACCTTCCAGAGACAGTCGAAGTGGTATCCTGTCTTGATGGTATTCCCAAATCTACGCCAAAAAAAATCCGTGCCTTTCTTATAGCCTATTTCCATCTTGTCTCTTATCTTTCAAGTGAGAGACCAGATGTAGTCCTATCCTTCCTTACATGGCCAAATATTATTTCTGGGTTAGCAGCACCTTGCTTTAGGCATACTTTTTTCATCCTTAGCGAGCGAAATTACAGTACGAAGACTTCTAAATTCGGTGGCATGAAAAGAATGTTGTTCAAAAAGCTATTCAAGTTTTCATACAACCGTGCCGATAGGCTGTTCTCGAATTCAAAATTCATTAACTCGAACTTGTCTAACGAGTACGGAATAAAGCTACCGATGAGCGTCATCTACAATCCTGTAGTTAGGCAGCATAAATATCACGTTCCAAAGGAGTTTAATGCGAAAAGAATAATTACCGTTGGTAGGTTTGAAGACGCTAAGAATCACATGCTACTTATCAACGCCATGAGAAATCTTTCTGACTTTAGCTTAACTGTATGGGGGGATGGCCCGTTAAGAAGGGAATATGAGAAGTCCATTCGTTCGTCTCACAACACACGAGAGAATGTCAAACTTCCTGGGATCACAGATGACATCTTTTCGAAATTGGTTGATGCAGATATATTCGTCCTCTCGTCAATATCGGAGGGATTCCCAAATGTATTGCTTGAGGCGATGAGCGTTGGTCTTCCGGTGATTTCTACCAACTGTCTTTCAGGGCCGTTAGAATTACTGAACGATGGGAAAGAGGTGAGTATTGAAAGAGGCCGCTTTTTTGAAGCACGTTATGGAGTATTAATCAACTCGCAAGACCAAGAGGCCCTTGAAAATGCGATAAGAGTGCTGTCAGACAATTATGACATGCGTGTTAGATATAGTAAGCTGGGCATAGATAGGGCTTCGCAATATACTGTTGGAGAGACAAATGAAAGGCTTAGAGGTATTATAGAGGGTAGATAGATTTACGAATAATTCTTGTTCTGAGCTTGCCATGATAAATATCACTATAATTGGGAACTTAGTTCTCCTTTTACCGATATTGTTTCTCTCTGTTTATAGTGCTGTAAAGTCTTATTTTTATCACAGGTTCTCTTTGCTGAACTATATGGAGCTGTGGTTTTCATTACTATTTGTGTTAATTCCGTGTGGGATCTCCATTCTCGGTTCGGATGTTCTACACCCGTTTTTTTCCCGTGTACTTTACTCATCTCCATCAGCTATCTTTTTGTGCAACCTGGTTATTTGGACATCTTTTTTATTTATACGTATCGGATACAGGCGCAAGACTCATTATTCATTACGAGTACAAGTATCAAGTAAAGAGTTAGACAGATTTTTTTTGGTGCTTTTTTTTATTGGGCTTGCTGCATTACCTTTAATGCTCTCAAGGTATGGGGGTATAAGCTATGTGATCAACAACGTTTCAGGAATACGTAGCGGTCAAGCTGACACAAAGGATTATTTGGGCTCTTTCATTGGCATGTTCGCATCCTACCTTTTCTATGCTTTCACGTATTTTTACTGTAGGTATATGTTTTGTAAAAAAAAGAGCTTATTATTACTTGCCAGTCTTTGTTTTCTATCCCTTTTAGTTAGGTCCCTACTGCTTGGGGGGCGGGCCTCTATGATAACTCCTTTCCTCGTATTCCTTTTTATCCCCCTAATTCAGGGAGGCAAGGTCTCATTGCCCTCACTAATCTTAGTAACTGGAGTCGTGATTGCTATTATAGTACTCGGAAAGACTTATCTCTTTAATATGTTTTCTTCAGAGTTTAATCTTTCGTTTTCGGATGTTTATAATATGCAGAAGGAGAATGGTTTGTTTGCATCCGTCTTCAAGGAGTTCGAACACCAGTATTGTTCTCTGTTGATGTTCATAGATAGCGATTTCCCGTACAGGTATGGCACGGATTATTTTCTTTGGCTTTTTAAGCCTTTGAAATTGCTGAAGATCAATGAGACATGGGTTGATTCAATTTCTTACTATAACACATATATGTTGCTAGGTGACTGGGACAGCACTATTCCACCTGGTTTTTTGGGTCTAGCCTACATCAACCTCGGAATTGTTGGGATTGTTGCGCAAAGCTATGTATGGGGAAGAGTCATTAGAATTTTAGATGATATATTTACGAGAAAAATCAAATCTTCGTCTACCAATCTCGCCTTAATCTTCACTCTATATATAGTAATGTTTGATCTTATGTGGTATGCACTGCAAAATGGCGATCCTGCAATTATTGTTCAGAGTAATTTGCCACTAATAGTTTTATTCGCCTATTTTCTGCTCTCCAAAAAGATATTTCTGCATAGGGGCTAACTTGAGTAATTTGAATGTTTATGTCTAAAATCGTCAGAGTAATAACTTCTTCGGTCTCTTTAAACTTGCTACGAGGTCAAATGCCATATATGTCAAGAAATGGGCATACATTCTTCGTCGCATTTGGTGGCCCATTTGAAGACAGTGCATCCAATAGAATGAAAGCTGGTGTCCCTGTCTACGAAATCAAGCACTTGGTTCGTCCTGTCAAGCCCTTCAGTGACCTCCTTTCCCTTTATGAGCTGATAAAAGTGATAAAAAGATTAAACCCCGACATAGTTCATACGCAGACACCTAAGGCAGGACTTCTTGGAATGATAGCAGCTTGGTTTTGCGGTGTTCCTTATCGCATTCATTCTGTTGGTGGAATGCCTCTGATGACAAGAAGGGGAGTGATGCGCTTTATTCTTAATCTAACAGAGACCGTCACATACAAAGCAGCAACGCTTGTAGTTCCAAACTCTAAGACGATGGCATCATTTATTGTTGACCATCATTATGCACCACGGAGCAAGATTATTGTTCTTAACAATGGGAGCACAAACGGCATCGACCTAGAGTACTTCGATCGTACTCCTGACGTGCTGAAGCAAGCAATGCGGATACGAGAGGAGGTCGGGGGATCCTTTGCCTATCTCTTTGTTGGTCGTATAGTCATGGATAAGGGGATTACTGAGCTGATAGATGCCTTTGAGAGAGTACACGCAGAGCACCCGGAGACCAGACTCCTGCTTGTCGGTACTCAGGAGCCGGAGCTGGACCCCCTCCCTGACCGGACCCGGCGACTGATAGCAGAGAATGACGCAATCATAGAGGCGGGCTGGCAGGACGATGTGCGCCCATGGTTTGTCGCATCAGATCTCTTTACCTTCCCCAGCTACAGAGAGGGCTTCCCTAATGTGGTGATGCAGGCCGGCGCTCTGGGCATCCCCTCCATCGTGACCGACATCAATGGGAGTAATGAGGTCATCATAGAAGGGAATAATGGGACGATCATCCCCACAAGAGATACGGATGCCCTCTATCGCAAGATGACTGAGGCTCTCGAGCAGAGAGACCGGCTGACTGAGATGTCCGCTCAGTGTCGCCCTCTGATCGCCTCCCGCTACCGGCAGGAGGATGTCTGGCGCGCCACGCTGGAGATGTACAACTCACTGTGACGTGAGAAGTAGCTGTCTTTCATTGAGATCATCGAGAGAATAATTTGATATCTTTGCTGTAAGATAAATCGGCTATCCCATGATACTAGAAGAGTATAACCAAGACCTACAAACGCATCACCTTAGTGAACCGCAAAGGAGGTGGGGTAGTACCTGGACGGACGAAAAACTCGATGCCTTTGAGAAATATGTCAAAGCCTACCTGATTATTCTCAATAAGTACAAGCAGCAATTTGGGTGGAGGACGGTATATATTGATGCCTTCGCAGGGAGTGGATCTTGCGGAGAGGAGGATCTGACAGGTAATGACGGAAGTCAGTCCCTCTTTGACCCTGATGTTATCGAGGATTTTACCATTGACAATTCGTATAGGGGAGCTGCCGAACGAGTCTTAGGGATAGAGGGAAAGGATCCTTTTGACTATTACTTTTTCATCGACAAAGAGAAGAATGCTATCGAAGGGCTGGAGCAGATGCTGCGTGAGAAGAATTATCTCTCTGGGCGTAACTGTTACTTTTCCTGCACAGATGCAAATGATCAGCTGAGAAAGATATCGGACTCCCTGTCTAGAAGCACTAATAGAGCGTTGGCTCTCTTGGATCCTTTTGGAATGCAGGTGGAATGGAGTACCATCGAGGCACTTAGTCGGACCCACTGTGACCTTTGGATCTTAGTCCCCAGTGGGGTGATCATCAATAGGTTGATAAAGAGGGATGGCACTCTATTGTATCCAGATAAACTGACCAAGTTTTTTGGTCTGTCCGAGGATGAGATCTGTGAGATTTTCTACAAAAAGAGGGTGAGGAAATCACTCTTTGAGGACGTAGAAGACACTGTGAAAATCAGTAATGCTACTATGCAAATAGCGGTGGTCTATCTTACACAGCTTAAGAAGGTCTTTGAGTGCGTGATTGATGAACCGCTTGTCCTCTACAATCGTAGGAATGTTCCTATTTTTCACTTTGTCTTCGCCTCTCATAATGAGACGGCGAAAAAGGTTGCCTCGGAAATTATTGCTCGCAAGAAAGGATAATGTCTACGAAGATTGAATGGACCGACAAGACCTGGAATCCCATAACAGGGTGTACTAAGAGGTCTCCTGGGTGCGCACACTGCTATGCCGAGGTGCTCTCTCGACGCCTTTGCGCAATGGGTCTGACAAAGTATGAGAATGAGTTTCAGCTCACCCTTCATCCTCAGACGTTGGACGAGCCAAAGACCTGGAGGAAGTCGCATAATATCTTTGTCTGCTCTATGAGTGACCTTTTCCACGAGATGGTCCCCTTTGACTTTATAGACAGGGTGATGAGCATCATTGAGGAGACACCTCAGCATCGCTATCAAATACTGACTAAGCGAGCTGAGCGCATGAGCTCCTACTTCAGCCAGCATACGATCCCTAAGAATGTATGGCTGGGGACAACAGTTGAGTGTAGATCCGTCCTAAATCGTATCGACATACTGAGACAAATGGATGCCACTGTGCGCTTCCTCTCCTGTGAGCCTCTCCTTGAAGATCTAGGAGAGGTGGACTTGTCTGGTATTGACTGGGTGATTGTAGGTGGAGAGAGTGGCCCTCATGCGCGTCCAATGAGTCAAGAGTGGGTGCTATCACTAAGAGATCAAGTCAAGGTCAGCGGTGCTGCTTTCTTCTTCAAGCAGTGGGGAACGTGGGGGAGTGATGGTATAAAAAGAAGCAAGCAGAGGAATGGAAAGCGACTGCAAGGTAAGGTTATTCAAGAAATGCCACAGGGGTTATGATCTCTTTTTACACAATAGCTTATGTCTAGCACAATATATCAGAATTATACCAAGCAGGTGCTGGACTTTGTCTTTGCGCTCTTGCTGCTAATCCTGCTGTCACCGCTGCTGCTGGTGGTGACGATCTGGCTTCACTTTGCTAATAAGGGGGCTGGGGCTTTCTTCACCCAAGAGCGCCCGGGCAAGGACGAGAAGATCTTCAGACTCTACAAGTTTAAGAGCATGACCGACGAGCGGGATGCTGAGGGAAATCTGCTTCCTGATGCTGATCGGATCACTCGAGCCGGACGTTTCGTGCGAAGCACCTCGATAGACGAGCTCCCTCAGCTCTGGAATGTACTCAAGGGCGATATGTCCTTTATCGGCCCACGACCACTTCTCGTACAATACTTACCTCTGTACAATAGTTTTCAGCATCGTCGCCATGAGGTACGACCCGGAATTACCGGTTTAGCCCAGGTAATAGGGCGCAACAGCCTTAGCTGGGATGAGAAATTTAGGTTAGATGTGGCTTATGTGGACGAAGTGTCTTTTGCCCTTGATCTTAGGATCTTTTTTGCTACGATAGGTCGGGTTGTAAGGCGCGAAGGAATATCTGCAGAGGGTAGTGCTACTATGGAGCCATTTAAGGGAAATATCTAAGGTATGTATATCTACGGTGCCGGAGGACACGCTAAAGTGATCATCGAGATACTTGAAGCACAGGGAGTCAGGGTGAGGGGAGTATTCGATGATAACCCAAATGGTGACCAACTGCTAGGGTATCCGCTCTTCAAGGGATGTCGGCTTGATCTCCTTGAAGAGGATAGGCTGATCATCGCCATAGGGGATATTGGTGCCCGGCAATGTGTGGTGGAGCGTCTTGGTCTATCAGTGGATAACTTTGGTACTGCTGTACATCCAGGTGCTATTGTTTCCAAGAGGGCAAAAATAGGTAAAGGCACGGTCGTGATGCAAGGTGCTGTAACCAATTCCTGCACTCGCATAGGTGTACACTCTATCGTAAATACAGGTGCCACCATAGACCATGACGGGGTAATTGGGGACTTCTGTCATATTTCCCCACATGCAACGCTCTGTGGCGCAGTCACCGTGGGAGACTGTACTCAGATAGGAGCTGGCTCAGTCGTGATTCCGGGTGTCCATATCGGCTCACATACACTCATTGGGGCCGGCTCTGTCGTCGTGACCGATATCCCAGACAACGTCCTCGCATATGGCAATCCCTGCAGGATTGTGCGAATGAGAATGTAAGCTGTCTCTGATATTATACTCAGACTGCTTTGGTATGGGAGTTTGACCCTGATGCAGCTGTGATGATGGATCTCTTTCCGTGACCAGAATTATATGAGACTGCAAAGAGATAGTGTATGGATTCATCTGCTGATGCACTTGAGATACTCTGCACAGAGATTGACTATATGTCATCATTCTATAGCAACCTAGCATATTTGGCCATGGGCAAATACCTATTGGTTGTAGACTCTTCTTTTGTAGACTTCTCCAGAAATTACGATGCGATCTCAAATACCCTGAGCTCAATGAGCTTGCTGTTCCAAAGAGGGTGTTATGCTGATGCTATTACTCTTCTAAGGCGTTTGGACGATTTCTTTATCTTGGACACCTACATAATGTCTTTACTCCAGATGGATAGCCTAAAAGTTTCGGCGGATTTCAGCAAGTTCCTTAAGACGAAAGAGAACCAATTGCTCAGAGGATGGGGGATAGGTTCGGTTAATCGCACAAAACTCCCACGCAGAAATGAAATGATTGATGTGATCAAAAATTGGTCTGGACTGAGTGACCTTGATCGGTTATTGGAAAAGAGTGGAACTTTCTTGAGTGTTCATAAGTGGCTTAATGATTTTGTACACGCCAATGCTTTTAGTCACATAGTGATGAACTCCGAAGGTGTGCTGCCTGCCGACGCAAAATCGATCGTCAAACAATGTCTACAGATTGTCAGGTGTCTTTCTGTCCAGCACATATCCTATATGTTGATGCTCAATCCAACTCTTGTATCATCCGAAGATTATATGATGGCAATGGATGATGGTGAACAGCCCAGTAAGGGTATGCAGTACTTGGTGGCTCCATTTGTTCAGGAAATGTTTGACCATATTTTCCATAAAAGGCGTGAGGATATAGCGCAATATATTCTCCATAATATGCCTGTACCGATGGGGCTGGAGTAGGGAAAATAGGTCTGTGTGTTTTCTCCGTAAATGCGCTTTCCTAGACGTTGCACCTAAAGCTGGGCGTTTGTGAAGACTCAGCCGACTATATAGGTGCGTTGTATTTGCGCTCATTCACCACGCCTCTATTGCGAATGATGCTATTGTGGCAACAAGCACACAGAAATCACACCTAAGTGCAGATAAGAGACAATCGGAGTGTGCGGGGGTGGTATCTTTGCAGTCGATATGTGAGTTGATCTGCTGATAAGCTTACTCTACAGGAGGACTATTTGCGCTGGTCTCTTTCTGAGCAGAGAAATGGTATATTTGTCTACCGAATGATAGTTGATTGAATGGCACAGAGTATCCACATAGGACAGTTGTTGGACGAACTTAGGAGTCTTGATGAGAATGAGTCTCTTGAGGTGAAGCGTGGATCTGAAGTGGGTCGATCTGTCATGGAGACGATCTGTGCATTCTCTAACGAGCCTAGGCTTGGTGGTGGTACAATACTATTGGGAGTAGCGGAGGCAACCTCAAGTAAAGGTTATTCGTTAGTAGGTGTGGAGGATCCTGACAAAACACAGAAAGACATTGCTTCCAGATGTGCCACAGACTTCAATCTGCGTATCAGACCCCAGATCAGAGTAGAGTCTATTGAGGGCAAAACGATTATTGCCATACACGTTGCAGAGCTTCCTGAAGACCAGAAACCGCTTTACTTTCAGTCTACTGGACTTCCACGAGGTGCATTCCGTCGTATCGGATCTACAGATCAGCGCTGTACTGATGAGGACTTGGTGATATTTTTTGGCAGAGAGAAAAGATTTGACAGCTCTATAGTCGAGGATTCTTCCCTCGAGGACATTAGCGATGAAGCCCTCAGACAATACCGATCCTATCGCTCGAAGGTCAATCCCCATGCAGAGGAGCTGAGCTATACTGATAAAGAACTGCTACGAGCACTCAATTGCATCAAGATTGTGAATGAGCGGGAGCTCCTGACAGTAGCCGGACTCGTTGTTTTTGGTAAGAAGAGTGCGCTTAGGCGTCTAATGCCTATGATGCGGGTAGACTACCTTCACGCTCCCTCATCTGAGTGGATTACTGATCCTGAGCATCGATACGAACAGACAGAGTTTAATGGAGGTATCATCTCACTTGTTGAGCGGATCTTCTCCACCATTATAGCAGATATCCCAAGAGCATTTCATCTGTCATCCGGAGCTATACAGGCAAGAACAGAGTCTACACTTCCGGAACTGGTGCTACGAGAGGCTGTCGTAAATGCACTCATACACAGGAGTTATCGCGAAGACAGTCCGATACAGATCATACGATACCCTAATCGTATAGAGATACACAATGCCGGCTACTCGCTGAAGCCTGTAGAGACGATATTGGATCCAGGATCAGTTAATCGTAATGCTCTGATTGCATCAATCTTTCACGAGACTAACCTCGCTGAGACAAAGGGATCCGGATTCCGTACCATGCAGCGTCTAATGACGCAGAATATGCTTCCCCCGCCTGTATTTGTGTCCAACAGAGCGAAAAACAAGTGTACGCTGACTATATTCTTACACAACCTGCTCTCTACAGAGGATATGGTATGGGTGGATGTGATCGGTGCTACGCACTTGAGCGATAACCAAAAATTAACGTTGGTCTTTCTGAGAGAAATCGGAGCTATAGACAACTCCTCATACCGGCAGATAGCGTCTGTATCCGTGAGACAGGCCACAAATGACTTACGTACACTCAAAGAGCTTGGCTATGTGACCCAGGAGGGAAAAAGTAAAGGAGCGATATACAAGCTGGCTGCCATGGTAGGTAATGATCAGACCATGGTAGGTAATGAACAGACCATGGTAGGTAACGATCAGACCATGGTAGGTAACAATCAGAGTATAGTAGGTAAAGCCAGTGTAAGAGGTTTCCTTACTGATAGGATTCCTCAGGCTCTAAAAGAAAAAATAGAGGCTCTTAAGGGGAGAAGTGAGCCACAGGAGATCAGTCAACTAATCTTGGAGGTAGGAGAAGTTACAGACTTCTCGGCAACAGAGATTGCCGCGCTTCTGAAGAGAAATGAGAAGTATGTGAAATCCACTTACTTGAGACCTCTTTTGGATCTAGGCGAATTGGAATACACCATTCCCGATATGCAGAGGCATCCTATGCAACGATATCGCATAAAGAAGCAACAGTCTAAACCATCAAAGTAAATGTGGACGGAGTGCAGAGCCACTTGGTCCTGCGAAGTAAGAGATTAGATGGTATACGCTTCTACTCTCACACTTGCTGTAGATAAGACAATGTGAGAGTAAGAGAGAGAAGATGACCCACCTCCGCCTCGCTCATTTGAGTGAGGAGAGGCTGGAGCATAAGTATGTAAAGGAGGTCTTTGACACTGACCGGAGGGTGGCGAAGGTAGAGAACGACTCAGCGTAAAGGTGGTATTAGAGCGGGTGAAGATGCCCTCTATGAGGTGTCTTGGGTGCAGGTAGCGTTCTCCTTGTAGTTTTTGGGTAGTGTACGCGTCTATTCACGACGTCTCTGTTGCGGATGAGACTTTGACCATAAAGACGCAGTAATTACTTCTAAGCGCAAATAGGAGACGACCGGGGCGTGCGGAGGTGGTATCTTTGCAGCTGAAAGAGAAAGCACTATTGAGCCAGTAGCTCTTATATTGGGTGTGTTGAGATAGTAGTTCCTATTCTATAGAAGTTGATCTCTTGTGGTGTTGATTTTGACGTGGGGCATAACCGCTGATTTCACTACATTTGTGGAGAGATCAGAGTAGATAAACCATCAGATAAAATAACGATATGAGTGAGGAGAGAGCACAGATCAGTATGTCCAATACGAAGAAGGAGATGCTGGAGGCCTATCAGGCGCTGCTGGCAGAGGTGCTTAAGTCTTTCATCGATCGTAGGTGCGTGCAAGAATACTAGACCGTCTGAAGATAAGTTGTATACGATACGATAGTATAATTGACAATCATCTAAGCGAATGCAGATTAAGCAGGTTAAGATAGAAAACTTCAAGGGGATTACGCTCTTTGAGATGGATATGGGAAGTAATCTCAATACTTTCATCGGATCTAATGGATCTGGTAAATCCACCATTATAGAGGCGATTAATATGCTACTGTCGTGGGTCGTGGCAAGGGTGCGTACGGAACGTGGGCAGGGAGACTCTATCCAGCCTAAACAAATCCGCAAGGGGGCACCATATGCTCGCCTGACTATTGACGTTGAGCTAGAAGGTGAGAGATATAAGTGGTCTCTCTACAAGAAAGCTACTCAAGTGCGCAAGAAACTTCCTGATGACTCCAGCGACCTGATACAAAGCTTGGCTTGTGCGAATAAGATCGTGGAAATAGTCTGTCAAAAGAGGATGGCACCTCCCATCATTAGTTCTTTTGGAGCTAATCGTGCTGTTGATGAGATCCCTAAGGGGATTAGCAAGAAAAAACACAAGCTAAACCCAGAAGACATCTATGATAAGGACACCTCACCAATTCGTTTTAGGTCACTCTTTGAGTGGATGCAGGAGCGTCAAATTATTGAAAACGAAGAGTATCGTGCGAAGAGAGAGGCAGGAGAGCTTTTTGCAGAAGACGAGCAGCTAGCTACTGTCAAGAGAGCTATTGAAAAGGTTTTTGACAGTGGCTATACCAATCTCAAAGTAAAGAGCAGTTCCAGACGGGTAGCCATAGAGAAGCGCGAGGGCGCAATCCTAAGGGAGTATGAGCTGGATCTTCTTTCTGACGGAGAGAAGTGTTATCTTGCCATTGTGGCTAGTATTGCACACCTTTTGTCTATGGCTACGCCGGGGGGGCGGGATCCCCTGGAGAGTGCCGGGGTTGTTTTAATTGATGAGGTGGACCTCCACCTTCACCCCGAGTGGCAACTGACTGTCGTGCCTCGGCTGATTGCGACTTTCCCCAATTGCCAGTTTATCTTCACGACTCACTCTCCCCACGTGATCTCTAGCATACCCTCCGGGGACAGATCCAAGCTTGTAGTTATGAATCGTGGAGTAGGGGAGGAGGTAGAGTCTGGTTGGTATGGCAAAGAGTCTGATCCTATCTTGCTAGAATACTTTGGGCTATCTCATGTTCGCAACAATGAGGTGCATTATCTCCTTGGAGAGATTTGGCAAGAACTCAATCAAAACAATGCGATAACAGATCACTACAGATGTCTTAAGTCGAGGCTAGAATCTCTTGTTAGTCCCAATGATCCCGCATTATTTGACCTGCAAGTACAGGAGGCTCTTATTGCTAAGCGTCATAATGAGAAGAATATATAAATGTACGGCACCCCATTCTCTGGTAAAGACCAAGAAGAGTTGTGGCAATGAATGGGGAAAGGTGCCTGAGAATGTAAAGGACTTATGGAGGAAGCAACTCATCAAAGAGCAAGAGGGATTTGATGCCTATACAGAAGAGATCCTGTTTCCAGATGAAAAGAAGACTACCCACATTGATCACTTCAAGAAAAGAGCACATCATCCTGAGCTTACGTACGATTGGGATAATCTGTTCTTAGCAACCCACCGTCATAATAACGCTTACGGAGCAGATGCTAAGGATAATGGGACAAGCAAAATACAAAAAGACAGGTACAGTGACCTGATTCACCCTGCCAAAGAGGATCCTCACGACTACTTTACCTATAATTTGCGTGGAGAAATACTCCCTCGTGAAGGCTTAGATGAGGCGATGCTTAAGAAGGCTCAGTTTACTATTGACACCTTTTGTCTAAATAGTCCTGCACTCCTACAGAAGAGAAATGGTATCCTCCGGGAGTTAAAGAACTACAAAAATCAAATAGCAGAAGTGTGCGTAGATCTTAAGGAGTGTCCATTCCCAAGTTTGATAGACTGTTACAAAGAAGAGAAATGGTGGACATTGGAGAGGATGAGATAGGGGAGACCTTTTTTGATTACATTTGTAGGTGGCTAAGTCAAGATAAACCATCAGATAAAATAACGATATGAGTGAGGAGAGAGCGCAGATCAGTATGTCCAATACTAAGAAGGAGATGCTGGAGGCCTATCAGGCGCTACTGGCAGAGGTGCAGACGAAGAGCTTAGAGAACCCGAGGGAGGAGCAGAAGCGGACTGAGCAGAAAAAAGTCGTCGCTCAGGCTGAGGCTCTCTCCGCTGAGGAGATGGATAAGTTTGCCCGGGAGATTATGGGTGGCTTTGAGCACTCTGTAGCTCTCCTCCAGTCTCAGCTTAGGGAGGGATTTGATAAGCTTAGGACACTTGATGAGACGATCAAGATCAAGGAGACTTGGATAGAGGATCTCTATGCCATTCAGAGCAATGCCGACTCGCTCTCGACACTCATCCTTGCGCAAAAGAAGCAGAAGGAAGAGGCTCAGCGAGAGCTGGATGAGATCCGGACCAAGCTGGAGCGAGAGATCAATGAGACTCGTGAGGCGTGGCAGCGTGAGCAAGAGCAGTACAAGGACTCCGTCAAGCAGGAGAAGGCGACTGCTGCACTTCTCCGAAAGCGTGAGGAGGATGAGTATGAGTACACCACGAGTCAGAGGCGACGTAAGGAGGAGGATGCCTTCAGGGAGCAACTGGACGCAGATGAGCGAGAGCTGGCGGAGCGTCGCCAAGACTTTGAGCGGACTGCTGCTGAGCGGGAGCGTGTGCTTGCCGAGGCTGAGGGAGAGCTGGAGGGGCTGCGCCGTCTGTCGGAGAGCTTAGATACCCGTATGCAAGAGGTGGAGAGTAGGGCGATCAAGGCCACTGAGGAGCGTCTCAAGAGGGAGCATCGCTTTGCTTTTGACTTAGCACAGAAGGAGACTGAGGGTCAGCTACGGCTGAAGGATCAGCAGATCGAATTACTGCAGCAGAAGATCGGGGAGATGGAGGCACAGCTTCGGGAGGCAGTACTGAAGGTCTCTACCTCAGAGGAGACGGTCCGAGACATTGCCCTGCGCGCCATAGACTCCTCTGCGCTGACTGGACGTGCGCTATCACGAGAGCCTCGTCCCACAGCCGGGCGTGAGGGCACCGATGAGGCGTGAACACTTGCCACTGAGGGAGTGAAGTAAACGTAGCCAATAACCTTATGACGGAAGAGAGAAAGATGATCTATCTCTGCCTCGCTCATATGAGTGAGGAGGGGCTGGAGCAGAAGTATGTGAAGGAGGCCTTTGACACCAATTGGGTGGTGCCGATGGGCCCGAATGTGAATGCCTTTGAGAAAGATCTGGAGGCGTTTGTCAACAGCAAGTCAGACGACTCTGTCGCACTGGATCGGCGTGTGGTCTGTCTGTCAGCAGGTACGGCAGCGGTTCACCTGGCGTTGATCGGCTGCGGTGTGGGACCCGGAGACGAGGTGCTGGTGCAGAGCTTCACCTTCTGCGCCTCCTCGCACCCGATCACCTACCTAGGTGCCAAGCCGGTCTTCGTCGGCTCGGAGCGAGAGACCTGGAATATGGATCCGGCTCTGCTGGAACGGGCGATCCTGGACCGCAAGGAGCAGACCGGACGGTACCCTAAGGCGATCGTCCCCGTAGCGCTCTATGGTATGCCCTACCGGATCAACGAGATTATGGCGATAGCGGATAAGTACGGCATCCCCGTGGTGGAGGATGCTGCTGAGGGGATGGGCTCCCGCTATGATGGTCAGGTGCTGGGCACCTTCGGGAGGTTTGGCGTTCTCTCCTTCAATGGAAATAAGATGATCACCACCTCTGGAGGTGGGGCGCTGATCTGTCGCTCGGAGGCGGACGCGACGGAGGTCATGTGGTATGCCACCCAGGCGCGTGATGCCTATCCTTACTACCACCATACCGCCATCGGATACAACTATCGTCTCTCCAATGTCTGCGCCGGCATCGGTCGCGGACAGATGACGGTGTTGGGGGACCACCTTGCTCACCACAAGCACGTACAGGCGCTCTATGAGGAGCTGCTGACCGACGTGCCCGGGATAACGATGCACCGACAGCCGGCGGATAAGCGGTATGATGCCAACTCCTGGCTCTGTGCTGCCACGATCGACCCGGAGGTTCGGGTCAAGGGGCAGGAGAATGCATACAAGCAGGTAATCAAAACAGCTGTCGGTGGTGCTGCAGGGGTGATCCATCAGGTGGAGTCAGCAACGACCGACTGCCAGCCTAATGCCAATGTGGAGGCTCTGCGCACCTTTATGCTCGAGAAGAAGGTGGAATGCCGTCCGCTCTGGAAACCGATGCATAAGCAGCCCGTCTATTCGGATGCGCCGGTCTACACCAACGGTGTGGAGGAGGAGCTCTTCCGGGTCGGCTTCTGTCTCCCGGCAGGTCCCTATGTCTCGGACGACGATGTCCGCTATATCGTCGACTGCATCCGTGAGGCGATCGAGGCATGAGTCTCGTCTTGTGAGGCGCTGAGCGTAGTATCCCACCATCAGAAAAAGGGCTCGACCATCTGCACAAGCAGTTGGTCGAGCCCTTACTTTAGTGTCGGGGAGTGATCAGCGCTCTAAGGGGAGAGTGTGGTCACGGAGCCACTTGGCGGTCTCCTCGTCCAGCTCGGGGCTGATCTCACGGTAGACGCGCTCTTGGTAGTCATTGTACCACTTGAGCTGCGCATCATCGAGCATGGACGGATCGACCATCCTATTGTCGAGCCAGCAGAGGGTGAGACACTCGAAGCCGTAGAACTCCTCTCCGCCGCCTTCGCCCAGCTTGATGCAGCGCAGGAGGTTCTCTATCCGGATGCCATACTCGCCCTCGGGGTAGTAGCCCGGCTCGTCGGAGGTAACGCTGTGGAGCCGGATCGGAGAGGGATTATTGTCGGTGCGGACATTCTGCGGGCCCTCGTGGCAGCAGAGGAAGTGTCCTACGCCGTGGCCGGTGCCGTGACCATAGTTCTTATGCTCCTGCCAGAGGTAGCGGTGCGCAAGCACGTCGAGCTGATTGCCTCGGGTGCCCTTGGGGAAGACTGCGAGCTGCAGGTCGATGTGTCCCTTAAGTACCAGCGTATAGTCGTGGCGCAGCTTCTCCGACGGCTTACCATCGAGCGAGACGGTGCGGGTGATGTCAGTCGTCCCATCGTAGTACTGCGCACCGGAGTCGAGGAGAAGGGATCCCTTGGGCTCGATCTTGGCACTGGTGTCCGTCATCGGATGGTAGTGGACGATGGCGCCATTGGCATTATATCCGGTGATGGTGGTGAAGCTATCGTAGAGGTAGCGGTCGCTCTCGGCGCGGAAGCCGGCCAGGATAGCATCGATCTCATACTCCGTCGGCGTCTCGCCACGGTCGAGCATCTCGTAGAAGTGCTTCCAGAACTTCGTCAGCGCTACGCCGTCCCGCAGCATCGCCCGGCGGCAGCCCTGGTACTCCGCCTCGGTCTTGATCGACTTGAGGATCGTGATGGGACTCATCTGGTCGACGACGATGCAGCCCTCAGGTACTCGGCGACCCAGCTCGGCATTGGTCCGGAGCGGATCGACCCAGACGATCGCCGTCTCCGGGAGAGCAGAGACATCCTCATAGATCTGGTTGTAGGGTCGGATCTCCACCTTATTCTTCTCCAGGTGACTCCGCACCTCATCGGTCATCTTACGGTCATCGACGTAGAAGTAAGCACTCTTATCCGTCACCATGGCGTAGGCGACACCGGTGGGATTGTACTCTACGTCGGAGGAGCGGACGTTGTAGAGCCAGCAGACCTCGTCCATCATCGTGACGATGAGGGTGTCGGCATTCTCCTCCTTCATCATTGCTCGAACTTCCTCCACCTTCTCGTGCGGTGTCTTGCCGGCGTCCTCATCGGGCTGGATGAAGAAGGCATTGAGCGGAATATCCGGCATCTCCTCCCCGCGGATCTCCTTGATAAAGTCGTGCGACAGGTCGAGCTCGATCCGGCCGAGGCGCAGCTCCTTCTGCAGTTGTGCGGCATCGGCGACGCTCATGCACTCGCCATTGAGTGCCACTCGCTTCACCTCCGGCAGGCTGCGAAGCCATGCGGGGATCGTCGGGGTGCCGGGCATCCCCTCCTTCATCAGCTCATAGGTGGTCCCCTTGAGCACCTCCGTCGCCTCGAGGAAGTACCGCGAGTCGGTCCAGAGGGCGGCATGCTCGGCAGTCACTACGGCAGTGCCGGCAGAGCCCAGGAAGCCACTGATGTACTGCCGCGCCTGCCAGCAGTCGGGGGTGTACTCATTGAGGTGCCGGTCGAAGCTCGGCACGATGACGGCATCGATATCTGCGGCTCGGAGTGCTTGCCGCATGGAGTCTAATCTCTTGATGATCTCTTCTTTCATATAGGTAAAGTGGTATAAAATGATTCGGTATCACTCCTCCACCGCCTGATGGACAGGGCGAAGGAGGTCGTTGACGGTCTTCACGGGATTGAAGGTATCGGCCGGAACCTCGACGAAGCAGGTATTCCAGTAGGCCATGGCACCATTCCAGAGCCCGGGTCGCTCGAGAGCCTTGAGCGGCTGACCGTTGCGGCTCTTGTGGGAGATAAATCCGGTGCTCTTGTCGACAAATCGGGTGAGGTCAAAGGAATTGCCGCGGAAGTCCCTCGTGCAGCAGACCAGGTCCACGGGATTGAAGAACCGACTCTCGCGGAACTGTCGCTCCGCCTCCGGGTCATCGTGGTCGATCTGGGTGCTCTCGAGGATCTGTAGCGACGTCGTGCCGTCCTCGTTGCGGACGATATAGGGTCCGCCACCCGGCTCGCCCTCATTGCGGACCATGCCACAGACGCGGATCGGGCGATTGAGCAGGGCACGGAGGGTCTGGATGGTGGACTCCTTCTTCTGGCTCCGCTCCAGCTCCGCCACCACATCCCCCTCCTCGGGAGACTCGGTGTGGGGTGCTATCTCGACACAGAAGGACTGACGGAGGAAGTCCTCCGCCTCTCGTATTGTGGACTCGCCCACCCGCGTCTCGTCCCTCAGCTCCTCCATGAGCCGGTAGGCGGTGTCTCTCAGCTGCACCAGCACGCCGCCGAGGATCTGCTTGTAGATGATGGTGCTGCTCTTCTCGCTGTCCGGGACGACGTTGTCGATATTCTTGATGAAGATGATGTCGGCATCCACCTCCGAGAGATTCTCGATCAGGGAGCCGTGCCCTCCGGGGCGGAAGATCAGCCTCCCCTCCTCGTCACGGATCGGCCTATTGTCCGGACCCACGGCGATGGTATCGGTCGAGGGCTTCTGGGTGCTGGTAGTGATGTCGAATGTGGCAGAGAAGCTATCCTCTAGGTCCTCCTGACGTCGCGAGAGCAGGGTCTTGAAGGGGTGGATGTGCTCCGGAGAGAGAGTAAAGTGGAGGTGGACCGTGCCGCTGACCGGACGGGCATACTTGGCCCCCTCGGCGAGGTGCTCCTCGACAGCGGTGCGTGGACGATCCGGATACTTGTGGAAGAGGATCAGCGCCTTAGGCAGGCTGCCATAGCGGAGCCCCTCCTCCGTCAGCAGGTAGCGGACCACCGTGCGTCCCTCACCGGCATCGATGAGTCGGCGTGCTCCCTTGCCCCGCTCACCCAGCATACAGGCCTTATTCAGGTCGTCGTAAAAGGCAAAGTCCTCCATCCGATCCAGCACCTGCTGCACCGACTCCGTCGGCTCGCCTCCCTCCATATAGGCAAAGAGGTCGCGGAACATCCTCGAGGCGGCACCACTGGCGGGGACAAACTTGAGTACCCGAAGCGCCGGATCACTCAGGGCTGATGCCCAGCTCTCGAGAGCATCTCGCTGCTCCTCCTCTGTGAGGACACGGATGCCGTGCTCCTCATCGGCTGCCTGCACGATAGTGGGGAAGGGGAACCCCTCCTCGAAGAGCTCCAGCTGGTGCTCTACCTCCGATCGGGTGATCCCGTGGTCGCTTATCTGACGGAGGTCCTCCTCCGTCCATTGGATCTCTTGCATAGTCTTCTCATTTCTTCTCTCAGTGGTTACCTCTTCTGCTCGGCGATCTCGCCGCTTCGATACAAACCTACTTATTTTTTCCGATCCATAAAGCGCCCCTCTCCGCTGCTGCGGGGACGTGCTTCCTCACTCCCCAACTTCTGGCTATCTTTGTCCGAGAAAATAATGAGACTAAAGACTATGAGTGAGACGAAGACGGACCCTGTGACCGGGACAGACGAGCAGAAGAAGTGGTACAGGCAGGAGTGGTTTTATGTGCTTCTGTCGCTACTCTTCTTTGTGGGGCTCTCGTATGCCTACTTCTATCCCGCAGCCTTTGAGGACCGCGTGCTCTACCAGGTGGACGGTGCCGCCTCGCAGGGAACAGGGCGGGATGTGGTCGACTACCATAAGGAGACCGGGGAGTGGTCCCGCTGGACGGGGAGCCTCTTCGGGGGGATGCCCACCTATCAGATCCGCCCGGACTACGACTCTCAGACCCCTCTCGTCACGCTGCGGAGTCTCCTCCGGCTGGAGTGGCCGATCGACCTGATGCCGGGCGACACCTATCTCCTCCTGATGATGCTCCTCGGCGGGTACCTCTTCATGCGGAGCTGGGGGCTGAGGCGGGGGCTGTCGGTCTTCGGGGCGATCCTCTGGACCTTCTCCTCCTACTTCCTCATCCTGATACAGGCGGGTCACATCTGGAAGCTCACCACCCTCGCCTTTATTCCCCCGACGATCGCGGGGCTGGTCTACGCCTTTCACCGACGATACTACCGACTGGGCTTCATCGTCATGGCGGTCTTCACCGGGCTGCAGATCCTCTGCAATCACTACCAGATGAGCTACTACTTCGCCTTCCTCATGGCGGGGATGATCATCGCCTGGGCGGTGGAAGCCGGTCGTGAGGGGGAGTGGAAGCACTTCGGCAAGGCACTTCTGGCGGTGATGCTGGGCGGATTTATCGGGCTGGGGCTTAATGGATCGGGCCTCTACCACACCTGGGAGCTGCAGCAGGAGACGATGCGCGGAGGGAGCGCCATCGCGACGGAGGGGGGCGAAGCCTCCTCCAAGGGGCTCTCCCAGGACTATATCACCGCCTGGAGTTACGGCGTGGATGAGACGCTAACGCTGCTGATCCCGGATGCCAAGGGAGGCGCAAGCGGTGCGATCGGCTACGATGAGCCGGCGCTTAGTAAGGCGTCGATGGAGAATCGTGCCTTCGTTGCGCAGCAAAACCGCTACTGGGGGGACCAGCCCTTCACGGCGGGACCGGTCTACGTGGGTGCCTTCGTCCTCTGGCTTGCGCTCTTCGGGATGGTTGCGGGCAAGGGTCCGATGAAGTGGGCGCTGCTGGTGGTTTCCCTGCTCTGTCTCTTCCTCTCGTGGGGGCACAACTTCCCCGGGCTGACCAATTTCTTTATCGACCATGTGCCGCTCTACAATAAGTTCCGCACCCCCTCGTCGATCCTCGTCGTCCCGGAGCTGACGATACCGCTCTTTGCGGTCTGGGGGCTGGCGCTGATACTGAGACAACCGGATAGGCTGAAGGCTGACAAGGGGGCGACTATCACGGCGAGCGTGCTGACGGTCGGTCTTGCGCTGCTGGCGTACCTCTTCCCCTCCATTGGCGGCTCCTTCATGTCGCAGATGGAGGATCAGGCTCTCGCTCCCTACCTCGCACAGATGCCTCAGCTGATCGATGCGGTGGAGGATCTCAAGGGCGTCCGGACGGCAATCTTCAGAGCCGACGCGCTGCGGTCGCTGATCTATCTCCTCGTGGGGCTGGGCATCATGCTCCTTCTCTTTAAGAAAAAGGTGAAGCCGATGCCGACGCTGGCCCTGGTGACGCTGCTCTGCCTCGTCGACCTCTGGGCGGTGGACAAGAGGTACCTCAATGACTCTATGTACCACCCGCGGACCGACATTACGGCAAAAGTGCAGGAGCGGACTCCGGTGGATGAGCAGATCCTCAGCGATCCCTCTGAGGCGAGGGTGATGAACCTCTCGGTCGATACCTTCAACGACGCCACCACCTCCTACTACCACCGCTCCGTAGGTGGCTATAATGCGGCAAAGCTGGGTCGCTATCAGGACTTGATCACCGGCTATCTCTCCAAGCTGGATCGGAATGTCCTCCGGGCGCTCAATACCAAGTACTACATCGTGCCCGACAGCGTCACCGGTCAGCGGCTGGTGGTCGATCCGGAGGCGTACGGCGACGGATGGTTTGTCTCCGACATCCACACCGTCTCCGGTGCTCAGGAGGAGTACGATGCCCTTGGGCAGCTGCCACTCGACCGTGTGGCCGTGGTGGACAAGACGCTTGCCGAGGGGCTGCCCACCGGGACGCTCCGGGACAGCCTATCCACGGTCACCCTCACGGACTACGCTCCCGACCGTCTGGTCTACCGGACGTCCAATGCACATGCCGGTCTCGCGGTGCTCTCGGAGATCTACTACCCGCACGGATGGGAGGCGCACATCGACGGCGAGGAGGCGGAGATCCTTCGGGTCGACTACCTGCTGCGCGGTCTCGTCGTCCCGGCGGGAGAGCACGAGGTGGTCCTCACCTTTGACCCCAAGACCCTGCACGTGACGGAGACGACCGCCTACGCCTCCTACGGCGTGCTGCTCTTGGTGATCTTAGTTAGCGGCCTCCTCTACCATCACAACCGTCGGAGGGGCAAGAAACGGGAGGCGTGAGACAGATCCATCTGGCTCAGGTCGACTCCACCAACAGCTACCTCCGGCGTCGGCTCGCTGAGGAGCCGGACCTGGAGGAGTACACTGTCGTCACCGCGACCGATCAGACCGCCGGGCGTGGTCAGCCGGGGCACCGCTGGGACGCTACTGCGGGACAAAATCTGACGATGACCCTGCTTCTCCACCCGGGTGACCTGATGGAGGACGGCGGGACGCTCTTTGACCTCAATATCCTCACCGCTCTCGCCGTAAGACAGGCGCTTCAGCGCGAACTCCCCCCGGGACCTGAAGTAAAAGTGAAGTGGCCCAACGACCTCCTCGTGGACGGACGCAAGATCTGCGGTATCCTGATCGAGAACTCCTTCTCCTCCTCGCGCCTCGAGGCGAGCGTCGTCGGCATCGGGGTCAATGTCCTGCAGGAGCACTTCGGTGAGGGCTATCCGACGCCACCCACCTCGATAGCGGCAGAGCAGCGTCGGCTCGGTGTGACCCCACTCACCGGTGTCACCTGGCACGACCGACTGGTCTACGAGATCCTCGAGGCGCTGGAGGAGCGGCGCCTCTGGGCTCCGGCGAGACTACGGCAGACATACCACACCTGTCTCTTCGGACGGGGAGAGGCAGCCTGCTTTGTCCGACCCTCCGGCGAGACCTTCTATGGGATGATTGAGGAGGTGAGACCTGACGGACGACTGCTGATCCGCGAGCTTCCTTCCGGGCATCGCGTCTCCTACGCCTTCCGCGAGGTGTCGATGGTGCTCACCGACCCGCTCTCCTACCTCCGGTGAGGCGGGTCCTACTTCTGTACATCTTTAGGAAAAGGCGTTTGGTCGCACCACTTTCGCTATCTTTGTGCCGAGAAAGGAAAAGAGACGGCTCTCCGGAGTGCTCCGATCGGGGCTCTATGGACTCCCCTCTGATCTAAAGGATAAACATCATGACAGCCAAGCAAAATCTACTGACGATCCTATCGCGATCTTATCTCAATCGATGGATCGTCGTCGCGATAGACGTCCTCTCGGTGATCGTATGTGCCGTCCTTGCAGCACTTGCCACAAGGTACTTTGTCGGGATGCCGGACGTCGCCATGTGTACGCTGATCCCTGCCAGCATAGTGGCAGTGACCATCGCAGCGATGGTCGCCGACTTCGTGACCGGAGTGCACAAGCAGATCTTCCGCTTCACCACGCTGAGGGTGAGCTTCAATCTACTTGTAGCGACGCTTATCAATGCGACCATTTCTTTCCTGCTACTCTACCTTATCAATGAGACGCGTCTCCACCTCGACTTTCCCCCCAAGGTGGCAATCTTCTACAGCGTAAGCTATATCATACTCACCTACCTGGTCGCCCTCGCCCTGCGCGGTGTGATGGTCTTCCTGGCTCGGAGACTCCTCGTCCGCTCCGATGGTCCGATCAATCGCAAGCGGATCCTGGTCTATGGCGTCAAGAGCGACTCCCCGGGCGTCTCCTCCCTGATCGAGAGCAGCTCGCACTACTGGATGCTGGGCTTCCTGACGGATGATCCGAAAGTGGCGGGGCATGAGATCAATGGACACAGGATCTATTACGCCGGTGGACGCAGAGAGCTATACCTCCTCAAGCGATCCAAGAGTCTCGATGGGGTCCTCTTTACCGACCAGAGGGACTTCCTCGGCGAGGGGGAGAAGCTGGCGCAGGACTGCGAGTCCATCCACCTGGAGACCTACCTCCTCCCAGCGGTCTCTGCCGCGAGCAGCGATACAGTCGCACTGGACAGTGTCCGTAAGGTTCGGATCGAGGATCTCCTCTTCCGCGAGACGATACAGCAGGACCGAAGTCCCGTCCGGCAGCTCTATGCCGGCAAGGTGGTGATGGTGACCGGGGCGGCCGGCAGCATCGGCAGTGAGATCGCTCGTCAGATCGCCTCGTATGGAGTCCGCCGGCTGATCCTCCTCGAGATGGCAGAGTCGCCGCTCCACGAGATCCGCCTGGAGCTGGAGCACGACTACCCCGACCTCGACCTGGTGCCGATGATCGGTGACGTGCGTAATAGGGAGAAGGTGGAGATCGTCTTCGATCGCTACCGTCCCGACATCGTCCTCCACGCGGCAGCGTACAAGCATGTACCGCTCATGGAGGAGCACCCCTGCGAGTCGATCATGGCCAACCTCTCCGGCACACGCAATGTCGCCGATATGGCGGTTCGCTACGGTGCCGAGCGTATGGTGATGATCTCGACAGACAAGGCGGTCAATCCGACCAACGTCATGGGTGCCTGCAAGCGTGCCTGTGAAATGTACATCCAGAGCCTCGGTCAGGCCATCTCAGAAGGCAGGATAGAGGGCAAGACCATCTTTGTCACCACCCGATTTGGCAACGTCCTGGGCAGTAACGGCTCCGTGATCGGACTCTTCCGCCGTCAGATCGCCTCCGGAGGACCGGTGACGGTGACGCACAAGGAGATAGTCCGCTATTTCATGAGCATCCCCGAGGCATGCAGTCTCGTACTCCAGGCGAGTACGCTGGCAGAGCGTCCTCAGATCTTCGTCTTCGATATGGGACAGGCTCATAAGATCGACGAGCTCGCCCGGCGGATGATACGGCTCTCCGGATTTGAGCCTGACAAGGACATCAAGATCGTCTATACCGGACTCCGACCGGGCGAGAAGCTCTACGAGGAGGTGCTCGCCACGACGGAGAATACAGAGCCCACCTCCATCGACAAGATCCGCATCGCTGACATCCGACCCAACGACTACGCTGAGGTCAGTGAGCAGGTAGAGCGGATCCTCACCGCTGCCCGCAACTTCCGGACCGATGAGGCTGTAAGGGAGCTCAAGGTCCTGATCCCGGAGTTTATCTCCAATAACTCTCCTTACCAACACATCGATGAGGAGCTTCACCGCTCCAGGTAAGGCACACTACACACAAGCCAAGGGGCTGCTCGTCATCCGACGGGCAGCCCCTTATTTTTTTGTTCGATCGTAGCGCTTACTTGATCACCTCGCCACGGATGGTGAGTACGGCCGGTCCCTTCTTCCCATTGCTATAGACGGAGATGGTCTTCACAAAGGGGTAAACCCGCCCGGCGGGGTCATAGGTGACAGTCACCTTACCCTCCTTGCCCGGGGCTATAGGATCCTTGGAGAAAGAGGGCGTCGTGCAGCCACAGCTGGATATCACTCGCGTGAGCACGAGCGGAGCGTTGCCGACATTCTTGAACGTAAAGACGAAAGATACAGGTCCGTCGCCCTCGCTGATGGTACCGAAGTCGTGCTCCGACTCGGCAAACTCGATCGCAGCCTTCTTACTGTCGTCTTGCTGCAGCTCCTGCGCCATGGCTGTCACTCCGAAGAGGCTTGCCACGAGCAGAGAGAGCAGGTAAAGTGTACTTCTTTTCATCATGTTATTGTATGTCCTTGTATTCTGACTTAGAGTAACTACCACTACGCAGTTACCTTGCGTATAGAGACAAAGGTACGAATTTATTTGCAAGCCCGATCTCCCGCCTCCCATCCCGCCAGGGCTGACGTTTTTGGGAATGGGCTCACAGCTTGATGGATAGCAACTCGGAGG
>OBRP01000011.1_pt1 | contig 60458 bp, 40 predicted proteins | sample 1475681 | NCBI WGS metagenome assembly OBRP01 (sample SAMEA3360695, study PRJEB22359) | human gut metagenome | biome: ENVO:urban biome; feature: ENVO:human-associated habitat; material: ENVO:feces | place: Bangladesh | collected 2011
TTTTTCTCGTTTTTATTCAGGAAGATCTCAGGCAAATCCAAAAACGTCAGCCCTGACACCAAACCCAATATATCGGATGAAGATTAAAAAATAGGTAATTTTGTGCCGATATGAGACTACGTAACTATATAATAGCCGGAGTAGCCCTCCTCGTCTCTGCAGTCTGCTCAGCGCAGATTGCCACACCGGGCTCAAGCCCTGTAGGGCTGGGGGGTGAGGTAAAGATGCGGAGCATGCTCCACCTGCCTGTGTCTAGACTCGGCACATTTGACAGAGACTCTGCCCTGCTTGCGATGGAGGCAGCGGACAAGGAATCTCTCAGGCTCTACCTCTTTGCACACAAGCAAGAGACGGATATCGATCTGATCCGATCGGGACATCACTCCACACTGAGCGATGGACGACAAGTGTGGCAGTATAGGATCACATCGCCCGGTGCGCTTAGTCTGAGCTTCTTCTTCGATCGTGTGAGCCTGCCGGAGGGATCTCTGCTCTTCATCTACACAGACGACGGCAGTAAGGTCCTCGGAGGATATGGTGCTCAGAATATCAGTCGATCCGGGACCATCGCTACGCAGCCGATTGAGACAGATGACGTAGTGATAGAGGTCCAGGCACCCGCGGGCAGCAGCCCAATGCTACGGCTCAGCGAGGTCAATCATGGCATCCGACCACTCGACTTGCGCGCCACCTTTGGCTCCAACTTTGGTCGTGCGAGCGATGCTCTCACCTGCACCCCTGAGGTAGTCTGCATGCCGGGGCTGGACAAGATGAAGCGAGCCGTAGTCGTCGTGGTCATCAATGGCGAAGGGGTCGGCAGTGGCACCATGGTCAGTAATACCGAGGGGGGGAATACGCCCTACCTCCTCACTGCCGCACACGTGCTGTCTGTCAACTTCAAGCATATGAATATAGAGCAACAGGCGGAGCGCACGGTCGCAATATTCAATTATGAGTCCCCATCCTGCAGCGGAGAGGTGATGCCTGACCTTACGCAGTCGGTGAGCGGGGCCACTGTGGTGGGCTTCGACAAACCAACCGATGCCTGCCTCATCCGGCTGAATAACGTACCACCCGAGAGCTATCGTCCCTACTATATGGGATGGACGGCGGAGAAGCACCCGGGAGGCAATTACATCAATCTCCACCACCCTTATGCGATGACCAAGAGGGTCAATTACTACAATGGAAATGTGAAGGTCAACGTCACCTGCGAGACTGACCAACACTACTTCGATGACCATATGCACTACGAAGTGCCGGCGTGGGACGTGGGTACCACCGCCCCCGGATCCTCGGGATCACCGCTCATCGACAGAGCTCAGAGAGTCATGGGCGGACTGTCAGCCGGGAAATCCTACTGTAGCGTCAAGTCAGCCGACTACTTCTTCTCTCTCGCCAACGTCTGGGAGCAGAAGAGAGAAGCGACCGAGAGCATTGTCCATGCGCTATCCCCAAGAGGGTCAGGCACGCTTACCTGCGACGGACGAGACCCCTACGGATCTCCCATGAGCCGCGCACGTCGTATCACTCATGTCTCCTCTGCCCTGTCCGGAGACTCACTCTCCAGTCAGGGAGCACAGCTGAGCTCAGAGGTGATCCTCGGTGGTGCAGACGCCGTCGGTGAGCACTACCTACTGAAGCCACACACCCAGCTCTACGGAGCTTATGTCATGCTGGATATGTCTCAAGTAAAGCCTAATGAGCTAGGGAGCGAAGACGTATCCATGACCCTGGAGGTCTATACTGGAGGCGAGAGCCCCGCTGCGACTATCCCGGTGGATCTTAGCAAGATCATCCGGGGGACACTGAGTTCGCGACAGGATAATCTCAAGTATCGAGAGGTCTTCGTCTCCTTCCCGCAGCCGATCGAGCTGTCCGAGCGGGGAGAGCTGATCCTGGCTATCCCGACACAGACACTGCCCAAGGGTGTCTCCATCCTCCATCAGCAGTACAGTGGAGCGGGAGGTCAGATGATGATCAAGTCGGGCAACAAGTGGACTCCCAGGACACTGACCAAGGGGACAATTGCCCTCTGGATGGATCCCCTTATCGGGGACCCTGAGGAGGATCAGACAGAGCGGTCCTACCCACTCTTCTCCCTCACAAGCACCTCACCTGAACAGATCCTCCTGCAGCTCGCCGACAGAGTTAGCGAGACGGCAGAGATAGGCATCTACACCATCTCAGGACAGAAAGTCTACACAGCCACCCTACCCTCCAAGTCTACCATCCTCGACAGACGGATGCTGGAGGGTCTCGGTGTCGTAGTCATCCATGTCACTGCGGGTAGCGAGCAACTATCCATAAAAGCACTATTCCCTGCCAACTAACACTACAGCATAAAATGAGCAATACGTCTTTTACCTCACTTACCTCGGCCCTCACACTTGGCATCCTGCTACTACTCTCCTCCTGCGGAGGCAACAAGAGTGAGTTTAGGATCCAAGGAACTGTCACCGGCGCCGTCGGCAAGACGCTCTATCTGGAGCATCAGGGTCTCTCCTCGATAGATCCTCTCGACTCGGTCGTCCTAGACGAGCGAGGGAAGTATAAGATGAGTGCAGATGCCCCTGAGTATCCCGAGTTTTATCGTCTCAGGCTCGACAAGCAGGTGATCCCCTTCAGCGTCGACTCCATAGAGACGATCACGATCAATAGCGACGCTCAGAGCTTTGCCACCGGTTACACTGTGGAGGGCTCTATACCGGCCGAGAAGATCAAGCATGTCTGGCTGGCTCAGCTGGATGCTAATGTCGCCATGTCGCATCTGGTACAGAAGTACGATGCCGGTAGTATCTCCTATGCAGACTTTGCTCAGAACCGAGACAGCATCCTAAGCAGCTATAAGGACATCGCCCAGAAGGTAATCTTTGAGGACCCCAAGTCCCCGGTTGCCTACTTCGCGCTCTTCCAGCAGATCGACGGTAACCTTATCTTCAATATCTACGACAAGAAGGACTCCAGGATCTTTGCAGCTGTCGCCAATGTCTACGACACCTTCTACCCCAATAGTGAGCGTAGAGATCATCTGTACAACCTCGCCCTCCGCTCCATCGCTGTAGTGCGGCAGCAGGAGAGGGCAGCCAAGGAGATCGCCCAAGTGGACTCTCTGCCAAGTAAGGATGTGCGCCACATCGGGTACTTCGATATCACCCTTCCTGGTCTCGACGGTCAGGAGATCAGTCTCTCAGACGTTGCTAAGGGACACGTCACCCTCCTCAGCTTTACCTCTATGGACACAGACTGGAGCACGGCGTACCAGAGCCAGATAGCCAGCCTCTACGAGACTTACTCTCCGCGCGGTCTGAGGGTCTATCAGGTCAGCTTCGACACAGACAGCTATGTGTGGAAGAATAGAGTGGTCAACCAGCCATGGCACAACGTCCGGGACAAGGATGGAGTCTACTCCTCCCTCATCGGCCTGTACAACATTAGCTCAGTCCCCGCACTCTTCCTCATCAATGCCGAGGGTGATATCGTGACAAGAGCAACCTCCTTCGATGAAGTAAGAGGGCTACTCGGCAGACTGCTCTAACCTGTCATCCTACAGCAAGAGAGTGTGCCCCCCAACAGTCGGTGAGGGGGCACACTCTCTTAGTATCTCTGGAGCAGGAACGTCTGTTCACCGGTCCCCATTACATCGACCTTACGACTACGCTCCTCTGCAATCAGGCGTCCGGCAGCGGAGTCCCCGAGCGTACCGGAGACCACTATCAGATCGCCAGACTGAGCCATCTGCCTGGTCTTCTCATTCCCTTTGAGGACCTTGCCCAGTATAGTCACGCTGACCACTACATCTCTATTGCTCCTAACAGTGTCTCCTCCGAGGAGTGCAGTATGGTATTTATTCGTCAGGTAGGCGTACCCCTTGCAACCGGTCGCGAGACAAATTGCGTCCGATTTCCTTTTTTCTCTGCATGGATTTTTCATTCTTTTCCTTTTCCTTAATTCGTTTATTCAAAACAAAAAAGGATATCTTTGTATGAAGATTAGCACAATTGATCTGTTGTGAAATCACCATATGAATGCGATCAATAGACTGAAAGATATACTTGTCGAAAAGCAACGCACAAGTAAGGCTGGCCGAGCAACTCAGGGTATCAGAAAACACCCTTTCTCGCTGGTGTTCCAATAAGGTGAGCGCATCACTCCCACAAAAGAAAAGTCAAAATAAGCTTCCGACTATGGCAAAGAAAAAGAAAAAAACAGAGGCGGGCACGCCCAGCCTCGAAGCTATACTTTTTAACTGCCGAGATTATCTCCGCAGTAATGCTTCTCTCAACGATAAGCGAGACTTGCTGCTGACGCTCGTCTTCCTTCGCTTTATCGGAGAGAAGTTTGAGGACGAGCAGCAGAGACTACGCCAAGACTGTCTCGATCATGGCGTTACAGACGAGTGTGAGATAAAGGCCTTCCTCGACCAGCCCGGTATGTACAGTGGTGTCGCCTTCGTGCCGGAACCGGCGCGCTGGGGAGACCTCATCCTCCTCCCACCGACAAAGCTCAACGCCTCCCTCGACGATGCTCTGAGTGCGCTGGAGAATAGTGGCGAGACCTTCAAGGGCTGTGTGCGTCTGGGGCTCTTCACGAGCATCAATCTCGAGGCGAATGTCATCAAAAAGGTGATGGACGAGGTGAATAAGATTTCGCACAAGACCTTTGGCACGGAGCGAGATCTCATCGGGCGGGTGTATGAGTACTTCCTCAAGAGCTTTGCCATCAATGCGACCAAGGAGGAGGGAGAGTTCTATACACCCCACGATGTCGTAGAGCTGATTGCCGCCTTTGTCGAGCCGTTTGATGGCACTCTCTACGACCCATGCTGTGGCTCAGGCGGTATGTTTGTGCAGTGTGCCAAGATTGTTGAGGCGAAGCAAGGCAACATCATGCAGGTCAATGTCTATGGGCAGGAGGCTGACCCGGCCACCTATCGACTGGCGAAGATGAACCTTGCCATGCGAGGTATTTCGCACCACCTCGGCGAGCGCAATGCCTCCACCTTTACAAACGATATGCACCGAGGCTTGACCTTTGATTACATCATGGCCAACCCACCCTTCAATCTCAAGAAGTGGTACGATAAGTCCCTCGACAATGATGCCCGCTGGGCAGACTATGGCTTGCCACCCGAGGGCAATGCCAACTATGCTTGGATCCTCCACATGCTCTCGAAGCTTCATCCCGCGCATGGTGTGGCGGGCTTCCTCTTGGCGAATGGGGCTCTGGGTGATGGTGATGCGGCAGGCATCCGTCAGAAGCTTATCGAGGCGGACAAGGTCGAAGCCATCTGCGTACTCCCGCGCGAGCTCTTCTATACGACAGATATATCCGTTACGCTGTGGATCCTCAACCAAAACAAGAGAGGCGGACGCTGGCACGACCGCAAGCTCCGCTCGAGACAGGGCGAAGTGCTATTTATGGACTTGCGGAGCTGGACAGAAAACTCCGTAAAGGGTGAGCAGAAGAAGAAAGTGATGATTACCAAGGCGCAAGTTAAGCGTGCCGTAGCCATCTACCACGACTGGCAGGCGGAGGGTACCGATGGCACGAACTTTGCGGAGCCTGAGCTCTATCGCTCTGTGGGGATAGACGAACTGCGAGCCAATGGTTTTACACTCGTCCCCAGTCGCTACATAGAGTTTGTAGACCGCGATAGCCACATAGACTACCAACAAGTGCTGAGCCAAACGGCACAGAGCGTGGGGACGTTGCTCCAACGCCAAGAGCAGAACGATAAAAAACTACGCAAGGCACTAAAACAACTCGGCTATGACTACAAATAAAACGAAGTGGGTACGCCTCGGCGACTATATGAGGTGGTGGACGAGCGCAATTGTGAAGGGATTGACTACCCATTCTGTGGTATCAACAAGGACAAAACCTTTATGCCCACTGTAGCCGATACGAATAACATAGACAACACTAAATACAAGTTGGTGACACAAGGGACTTTTGTGTTTAGTGGTATGCAGACAGGTCGAGATGTATGTATTAGAATAGCTTTGCAGAGTGAAGATAAGGTAATCCTCGTTTCTCCTGCATATACAACTTTCAGAGTAAAGAGAAAACACGAGCTCTCACCTCTGTATTTATATATGCAATTTATCCGTTTTGAGATGGATAGATATGGGTGGTTTCTAAGCGATGGAAGTATTCGTTCCAATCTGGACTGGGACAGGTTCTGTGACATTCGTATTCCTCTGCCGAGTATGGAGGTGCAGCGGGAGTTGGTGGCGACTTACGAGGGTTTGAAGCGTTTAGCCGAAGACAATGAAGCTTTGGTTGCTCCACTGACCGAGGCTTGTCAGGCGTTTATCGTCGACTGCAAACGCCAATACCCCTCTGTGCCCCTCGGCGACTATATTGAGGTGGTGGACGAGCGTAACACAGAGGGAAAAGATTATCCTTTTTGCGGGGTCAATAAAGACAAATGTTTTATGCCCACTGTAGCAGACACAAACAATCTTGACAACAAAAAGTACAAGTTGGTAAAGCAGGATATGTTTGTGTTTAGCGGAATGCAGACTGGGCGTGATGTCAGTGTTAGAATTGCTTATCAAAATAAAGCTGAAGTACTACTGGTTTCTCCTGCATATACAACATATAAAGTAAAAGATGCCTCGGAGATTCTTCCTCAGTTTCTATATATGCAATTTGCACGACCGGAAGTGGATCGATTGGGGTGGTTTCTGAGTGATGGTAGTATTCGGTCTAATCTTGATTGGGATAGGTTTTGTACTATACAAATTCCCTTGCCCCCGCTCGAGGTACAGCAGTCTATTGTGAACCTCTACCATTGTATCGAGGAGGCGAAAAGCATTGCTCGAGAGACCCGCAAAAGGCTCACGACGCTCTGCCCCGCCTTGGTACAGTATGCCATAAATGCCTAACAAACTCACACGAAGCATATGAGCAAGATCTCGATACGATTTTTCAATGACCGAGAGGTGCGAGCCGTTTGGGACGAGACTGAGTCTAAGTGGTGGTTCTCTGTCTTGGACATCATAGGAGTGCTAAACGACCAAGACGATTACAGCAAAAACAGAAACTACTGGAAGTATCTAAAGACGAAGCTCAAAAGGGAGAAAAGTGAAGTGGTTAGTGCCACTAACCAGTTGAAACTCCTTGCCCCCGATGGGAAAAAGCGCCTAACGGACACCCTCGATGACAAAGGGGTCGTGGCCCTCGCACAGAGCTTTCCCAATGATCGGGCCATGCGTTTCGTGAAGTGGTTTGTGGGAGGAGAAGAAACTATTGATGGGCGCAGTCGCTCCAAAGCGTATGCCCTTTTTGAAAGCAACCTCTTAGACAGTATCGAAGTAGGTACGGTGCAAGGACTGCAACAGATACATGCCTACCTATTCGGTGGACTTTACGACTTCGCAGGACAAATCAGGCAAGTCAATATCGCCAAAGGAGGCTTTCAGTTTGCCATGGCTCAGTACCTACCTGACACCCTCAGTAGTATAGAACGAATGCCAGAGCAGACATGGGAGCAGATTATCGATAAGTATGTGGAGATGAATATCGCTCATCCTTTTAGAGAGGGTAATGGGCGTGCCACGCGTATTTGGCTCGACTTAATGCTCAAGAAGCAACTTGGGCTGTGTGTGGACTGGAGCCAAGTGGATAAGTATACCTATCTCGAAGCTATGAGAACCAGTGTGGCAGATGCCACAAGCTTGAAATGTCTACTACACCCTGCGCTTACGGATAAGGTAAACGATAGAGAAACTTTTATGAAGGGGATTGACTACTCGTATTATTACGAGCAAGAAAACTAAGCTCCCCAATAAGGGAAAGATCGACGACCATGAAGTTCTACGAAAGCGAATACGAAGAGTCTCTCATCGCTCTCCTGCAAGAGGTGGGGTGGGACTATACGTATGGGGGTAATCTACATCGCCACAATGAAGAGATCCTCCTGCCGGAGGATTTGTCCGGCTTCCTCCAGAGCCGACATCCCGAGTTAGAGCCAGACGATGTAACCAATATCATCGACCACCTGCGCCACACAGGTGGGCAGACTCACTTTGCCCGACTACGCGCCACCTATCATCTCTTAGTAGACGGCTACCGCTACACAAGACAGAGTGATGGCGAGACTTTCGATATTTCTTACATAGACTTCGATGAGGTGGGGAGTAACCGCTTCCGTGCAGTCAACCAATTTGAGGTGGGCTATGGACAAGCGGGAGACATCCGCATCCCCGATGTGCTGCTCTTTGTCAACGGCATACCGCTCTGTATCTTCGAGCTGAAGAACCCCACCGATGTCACAGCCTCCATAGCCGGTGCCTACGAGCAAATCCATACACGCTATATGAGGGACATCCCCCATCTTATGAGGTATTGCCCGCTCTCCTGTATCAGTGATGCTACGCGAAATAATACCAGGCTCGGCACCACCTACACGCCCTATGAGCATTACTATGCCTGGAAGAAAGTGCACAACGAAGACCCCGCAGCTCAGAGTGGAGTCGACCAAGTGCGTACCATCGTCCGTGGGGTGTATGAGCCGGAGCGCTTTCTGGAGATATTGCGTGACTACGTCTACTTCCCCGATGCCAAGAGCGACAGAGAGGAGGAGATAGTGTGTCGCTACCCGCAGTTCTTTGCTACGAGACAGCTGCGAGACCACGTCCTCAAGGCTTACGCCGAGGGCGATCGTCGCGGGGGGACATACTTCGGTGCTACAGGCTGTGGCAAGACCTATACGATGATGTTTCTCGCCCGACAACTCGCGCTACGCTGTGCCGAGCTGGACTCGCCCACGATTGTTATGATAGTGGATCGTGACGACCTCCAGACGCAGGCGGGCAAGCTCTTCCTACGCTCAGAGGATTTCTTGTCCCTCGGGGTAGCCAAGGTGATAGAGAGTCGTGCTGATCTCAAAAAGGAGATGAGCCTGCGTGAGACAGGTGGCTTTTTTATTTGTACTATTCAGAAGTTTTGTGAGGAAACGGGCTTGCTCAACGAGCGACGCAATATCGTCTGCTTTTCGGACGAGGCGCACCGTACGCAAGTACGTCTCAATACACAACTCAAGGTCAAGGACAAGGTCAAGGATAAGATAGGCGCATTTGTCACCAAGCCTTATGCCGAGCTACTGCGTATCGCCTTGCCCAACGCTACGTTTGTGGGCTTTACGGGTACGCCTATTGATGATACGATCCAAGTCTTCGGGGAGATTGTGGATAGCTACACGATGCAGCAGGCTGTGGCAGACGGCATCACCCGAGATATTAAGTACATCCCACGTATCGCCAAGGTAACACTGGAGGCGGAGAAGGTAAGGCAGATAGATGCCTACTATCAGCAGTGTGCCGATGAGGGAGCGACAGAGGACGACGTCGCTCAGAGCAAGAAGGCCATGAGTGCGATGGAGGTAATACTTGGCGATGACGAGCGTCTGGAGCGCTTGGCAGCCGATATCATTCAGCATTACACGCAAGCTTGTGACAACCGCGCCGATGTGGTGCAGAAGGCGATGATCGTCTGTAGTAAGCGAGAGATTGCCTATAGACTATTGCAGAAGTTCAGGAAGCTTCGCCCGGATTGGTTCACAATGCGGAAGTCGCCCAATGATAGTCTCTTGCCCAAAGAGGTGCTACGGAAGCTCAGCCCCATGCCGACCATAGCTATGGTGGCAACTCGTGGTAGTAATGACCCGGCAGACATGTATCATTACTTAGGCGACAAGAAGCGTATCAAAGCGCTGGACGAGGCATTCAAGATGCCGGAGAGCAACTTCCGCATCGTTATTGTGGTAGATATGTGGATTACGGGCTTTGATGTGCCGTGTCTTACCTATCTCTACAATGACAAGCCTCTGCAGAAGCACTCCCTGATACAGACCATCAGCCGGGTCAATCGAAACTACCCTGGCAAAGACTTTGGCTATGTGATTGACTACATCGGCATTCACAAAAATATGATGGAGGCGATGCGCCGTTTCGGAGGTGAGGATTTCGGTCCCAGTGAGGATGACGTGGCTCAAGCCCACGAAGCTCTGCGCACTGAGCTGGAGATTATCAGGCAGCTATTCTCAGGTTTTGACCTCTCACCCTTTACCGATAAGGGAGCGACACCCTTAGCACGCTTGGAATGCCTCTCTCAGGCCGCTGAGCACATCATTACGATGAGTAAGACACTTCATGTAGATAGTGATAAGGGCGCCCCTAAAAAGGTGGAAGCCAAGACCTTTTTCTTAGCTCATGTGAAGCGTCTGAGAGTGGCTTATGATATTTGCCAGCCCTCCGGCGAACTCTCACACGATGAGCTCTCCCTCTCGCAGTGTTACATGGCAGTAGCCTCGTATGTGCGTAAGACTTCAGGCGAAAAGCACGATGTGGAGAGTATGAATAGAGCAGTCGAGCGTATGGTACAGGAGGCCCTGCGTTGCAGCTCCGTGGTGAGTATCTTAGATACCGATGTTGAGGAGCAAATTTTTAGTCCAGAGTTTTCTGAGCAGCTCAAGAACATTAAACTCCCAGCCACAAGGCTCGAGCTCTTGGTCAAGATGCTACGCAAGACCATCCGGGAATACAAAAACACCAATAAGATAGCTGCTGAGAAGTATGAAGAGCTACTTCGTAAGACGCTAGAAGCTTATCACGAGCGAAAGGAGGCTCTCACTGCGGAAGAGGCATCTGCGACTCAGAGCGAAGCTGTCTCTGCCATCATAGATGAAGCCACGAGACAGGCGATGGACTTGCTCCGTCAGTTGGGTGAGGATAAGGAGAGCTTCAGAGGGCTGGGCTTGACTTTTGAGGAGAAAGCTTTCTACGATATCTTGATATACCTCAGAGATAAGTACAATTTCGTATATGGCGAGGACAAGCGTGTAGGCTCACTCACCATTAATGATAAGTGCAGGGCATTGGCTAAGAAGATTAAGGAGTTAATCGATGTACAATCGTCTTTTACCGACTGGCTCAACAATCAAAAAATCCGTGCAGATCTCAATCGAAAGATATACTTCTGCCTTCGAGCAGGAGGTTATCCTCCTCAGTATAACAAGGAGGTATTTGAGCAAGTAATGGAGCAGGTTGAGCACTTCAAGACCTACGCAGGAGAGTAAATGTGATTTGGAGAGAGTAATTTCCTCCTGGTAATTATACAACAGAACAAAACTCAATAAATAAATAACACTTTGTTGGCATGATAGAAAAACAAACAAGAACTCCACAAGAAGCCCTACAAGAGGAGGGCAATGTGATTAAGACAAGAGATGACCGCAAACTGATTGTCATTGGACAAGATGGAAAAGTACTTAATCCAGAAGATTGTAGTTGGGTGCCAGATGACGAGAATCCTGTTGTGAACAACAACATTCTCCGCATGCGTATAGAACCTTGGCTAACGTCACTTTTTCAGTCTGAACACCTATCACTTTTGTGCGGGTCGGGGATAACAAATGCCATCAGCTACTTAGCAGGAGTAGGTCCTGGTACCACAATGGGTGAGACTACGTTTACCAACTACGAAAATCAGATTAAATCTGCAGCTTCGGAATCAGCTCAAGCAAGTGGACGAGAGAATGGTAATATTGAGGATCAAATAAGAGTGGCCAATGATCTGCTTCGAGGATTAAAAATCCTTCAAGAAAATGACGATGCCACAGAATTAGAAAAGGAACTAAACTCAATCATTTCAAATTTCGCAAAGTCCATACTAAACTCAGAGAAAGGAATAGCGACAGCTGAGAAAAACAAACGAGAGAGCGCATATCGAGTACTGGTTAATTTCCTCCTAAGTTTTGCGGGTCGTACAGGGAACAAAGAAAGACTCAACATTTTCACAACCAATTACGATCGCCTTATCGAAGTCGGTGCAGAGTTGGCTGGAATCCACCTAATGGACAGGTTCGTAGGGACTATAATGCCTATATTTCGCTCTTCGAGACTCAATCTTGACATTCACTACAACCCTCCAGGTATAAGAGGAGAACCCCGTTATTTGGAAGGTGTGGCACGCCTAACAAAACTCCATGGATCCGTTGATTGGGTACAGAGTGGAGGAGAAATTCGTCGTATCGGACTTCCGTTTGGGGTAGATAGTATAGACCCCTTTTTGCAGGCACCAGGCTTGCATGGGGCAGACGCTTTGCAATTGATGATTTATCCAAATTCCGCCAAGGATCGTGAAACGGCAGAATACCCATATGTGGAATTGTTCAGAGACTTTGCAGCCTCCATTTGCAGCCCCAATAGCACTCTGGTAACCTATGGCTATGGCTTTGCAGATGAGCATATAAATCGAGTTATTCATGATATGCTCACAATACCTTCAACTCATCTAGTCATTATTTCATATGATGACCCAATAGGTCGCATCCTGAAGTTTTACACCGAATCTGCATATAAAGATCAGATGTCGATATTAATGGGAAAGAATCTGGGAGATATTACAAATCTCACTAATGATTACCTGCCTAAATCAGCCATCGACAGAGCTACAATAAGAATGGCAGAACTATTGCAGCATCGCATGGGATCTTCTTCAGGTTTAGACAAACAGGCTCCAGCTTTACAAGTGCCTATTGTGTCAGATGTGTCTACCTCAGAAGAATAAACTAATTAGAGTATTAACAGTATGGTCTATGGCAACAACACCCATTGAATATCTTGCCTCGCTCCGCGTTGGCACCGTAGAATATATATCACCAGACAGTATAGAAGTACAACTTGACATAGAGTCTCCAGAAAGTGTTGCGATGAATACTGGAACACCACGAAACTTTCCGCGGATCAACGGCTATGTTATGATTCCTATAGATCTCGGTTTTGTCGTAGGGCAGGTATCGTGGATTACAATCCAACGTTCCCCGTATCCCAAGAGGAGAGGTTTTCAAGACTTTGGGTTGATTGACTTACCTTTTCCTTTAAGGAAAATGGAACTTCAACCTGTGGGAACTCTCCGCTCAATAGAAGGAGGCTATAAGTTTAGGCGTGGTCTTGAGTCCTTTCCATCTGTTGGCGATGTCGTCTTACTGCCCACAGATACACAGTTACGCTCCATCGTAGAATCCGGAGAGGATAGGAGAGTTTATATAGGTACTAGCCCTTTGGTAGGCAATGCCAAAGTAATGATTGACCCTGATCGCCTATTTGGAAGACATCTAGCTGTACTCGGAAATACAGGTAGTGGAAAGTCATGTTCTGTGGCAGGCTTGATTCGATGGTCGATTGAAAGTGCCAGAGAGAAGCTTGCTGACGGGAAAGATACTGTAAATAGTCGATTCATTGTATTAGACCCGAATGGGGAGTACAGCAAAGCCTTTGCGGATAAGCCAAATGCAAATATCTATACGGTTAATGTAGAAGAGAATCCTGAAAAACAACTTGAAGTTCCGCTATGGTTTTGGAATACAGACGAGTGGTGTGGATTCACCAAAGCCTCTCCCAAAACCCATAGAACGACCATTATCAATGCCCTAAAATCGGTAAGAAGTGGTAATATCTTTGAGGGACAGACAAAAGAGCGAGAGTTGGCAAATTTTGTTCGCACCATTATTGACACTATTAAGAACAACAAAGCTTCTGGTGACCCTTGGAAAGGATTTCCTATTTCCAAGAACTTTCATCAATCAGTAGAAAAGTGGGCAAGTGGAATTATTGTGGAACAAGAATACTCACAAGAACTAAATGAGGCAATTCAAGAATTTCATCACTTTACTCAACAGTTGACAGATAAGAGGTCAGAGAAATATTCGCATTATGATTATACAAGAGAGGAGGTTGATTTATTGATTAAACTATTAGAAGATATCTACAAGAAAGATGGAGGTACAGAAGAGGATTTTTTGCCTACAGATGAGGATAGTCCTATACCATTCACTGGTGACAGTTTTGTACGTTCCATTGAAGCTAATGCAGAGATACTAAGAACGACAGACTATATTGTGACTTTAATGCCTCGTATCAAAACTTTACTGACAGATGTCCGTGTCAAGAAGGTTATTGACAATGATGCTCTCCAATTAAGTGATTGGCTGAATAACTATATAGGAGCTAACAATGAAGAATCGCTGACAATCATAGACTTGTCCCTCCTCCCATCAGATGTTACGAGTATCATTACAGCCGTCATAGCTCGCATGATATTTGAAACACAACAACGTTATCTTAAACTGAATAAGCTATGTCTTCCGACCGTTTTGGTTATGGAAGAGGCGCATTATTTCGTCAAACGATACAATGATGATGAAGAGAGTATTGGACCAACTATTCAGTGTTGCAAGATATTTGAGAAGATCGCCAGAGAAGGACGAAAATTCGGATTAGGATTGGTATTGTCATCACAAAGACCATCAGAGTTATCTCCCACAGTTTTATCTCAGTGCAACTCCTTCTTATTGCATCGTATATCCAATGACCGAGATCAAGAGCTTATTCATCGCTTACTACCAGATAATATGAGAGGAATTCTTCGAGAAATGCCGTCGCTCCCCTCGCAGTATGCCGTGCTATTAGGATGGGCATCAGAACTACCGGTTATGGTAAAGATGCGAACATTGCGCGATGACCAGTGTCCACAATCGAATGATCCCCATTATTGGGACGTTTGGACGGGGAAAGAAAAACGAGATATTGACTGGGATAAGGTAGCTAAGGAGTGGCAGAGTAAAGGAGTTGCACCTTCCGAATAGTAGGGTATAGGTAGTAATATGGTCTCTACTTCAGCGAGACACAAATTTATCTCCTTTTCTTACTTCCAATTTCCATGCTTCCGACTAAAACTATACTGGGAAGAATTGATTCAGACGGTCCCAAAATCTTCTCGAAAGATTTAAACCATAAAGACAAGATAAACTGCGAAATAGTTCTCCGTCGGCTTGTAAGATCAGAGCATATTCATTAGAGCCTACCATATCCCATAGTCCATGCACAGGAGTTACTATGACACTCGTACGCACAATCCTGGAAACCAGAAGATAGCGAATGTCCTTATCTAAGACCGATATTAGTCGCCACTATAGTCGGTATTAGTGGTGACTAATACCGATAAAAGATGTCACTAATACCGATATTAGTCTGAGGGCACCGCTTTGTGGTCCGCAAGCATTTGTTCTAGCAGAAATATCTAAAAATGACGAGGATTTGCTTATTTTTGTCTCGGGAACAAGGCTTACCCACTAATCAATCACGCAGACAACAGTTATATGAGCTACACCTTAGACAATATTGATATCAAAATACTGAGAGAGCTCCAGAAAAGCGGGAAGATAACCACCAAGGAGCTTGCGAGTCGTGTCGGGCTCTCTCAGTCGCCTGTCTTCGAGAGACAGCGCAAGATGGAGCAGGAGGGCTACATCAGCAAGTATGTTGCAATCCTCAATCCGGAGAAGACCGGCAACAACATCCAGGTATGGTGCAACATTAAGCTCAAAAAGCACGCACAGGAGATGGGGCAGGACTTCATGAATAAGATCATCGGCTTCGACGAGGTAGTTGAGTGCTACAACACTTCCGGCGACTATGACTTTATGGTGAAGATCCTGACCCACGATATGTCCGAGTACCAGAATTTTGTACTCAATAAGCTGGGTACGATCGATAGCATCGGCAGTCTCGACAGCGTCTTCGTGCTCGGGGTAGTCAAGCAGACATCTGCCATCCCTCTCCGAGACATCGACTAAGGGCGGAGACTTAACATCAGCATCACGCCGTAAGAGGACTTACGGTAGGGGTACTGATGTCCGGTGACCAAGGGATTTCTTATCTCCTCTCTCCAGAAGCCTCTGATGGAGAGACTGCTCGAGCAGTGGTAGTCCAGCGTGAGCCTCATGCTGTGTAAGTCTAACCCACGCAGCCTGCTCTGACTTTCGCTTCGCACACTTGCCTCCTCCAGCGATGTGTGGGTGTAGGAGTAGCTGAGATTACTCTCTAGTGATGCCTGCGATGATGAGAGTATCGGGATACCCGATCTGATGAGCGGAGGGAGGGCAACCTGATATCTGACAGAGAGATCTCCACGTCGGTCGGTCTGTGTGAGGAGTCTCAGGCTCTCGATCAGGAGGGATCGGGAGTTGCTTAGGATATAGGCGGCCGAGAGCGTGAGCCCCTTACCGACTGTGGCGTCTACGCCGATCAGAGGACCAAAGTGGTCCGAGGTGGTGATCGTCTGTAGATCGTATGGACTCTCGGGAGTGGCATCACTTCTTAGTCGGTAGTCAGGCAACTCAAGCAACCCCTGATACTGGTGCTTGACGACCAGGCGCGGTGTCACAGACCGGATCGCATCGGAGAGGGAGGCGAGATCCAGCGTGATGAGCCAATTAGGAAGAAGGTTAAGCGACGAGGGGAGCCCCTTTTGCTCCTTGGGACTGACGAGGTAGTGCGATCTAAAGAGTCCAATAGCCCTATCCCTATCGTTATCACTCGCCAAGTCTCTCAGGATCTCCGCAGTAGCATCTTTCCGAAGACCAATGGTAGACATCCTGAGCCGCCCTGTCATATCTGCCCCATCGCCACTGACGCCACTACATATATAGGAGCGACTTCGGACCTGGCTGAGGAAGAGATCCACGGTCACGCCACTGAGTGGACGAAGCCGCAGCTCACAGGCGAGGTCATCCTTGACGAAGTAGGAGGGGAGTCGGCTAAGAGTGGGATCTTCCTTGACCCACTTCGACCTCACCGCATGGTTGATCTCCTCAGCAAAGTCGCTTATCCCCAGCATATACCCGAGCGTGGGAGAGATCGCTCTCTCCAGATGCCCCACCCCGAAGACCTTGCCTGCCTCGGGAAGAAATCCCGGGATCGTACTACCCCCATAGCGACCATACTTCACCTGCAGTTCACCGGGACTCTTACGACTATCTCCCTGAGGAGCCAGTTGACCGAAGTTGTACCTAAGGAGGAGATCCATCCGGCCATCGTTTCGGATCGTGTGCCCGCTACTCTCTTCCCCCACGATCACACCTCGTCTCCAGGAGTAATCCCCACTGTAAGTAAGACTTGCATAAGCCGGACGGAGGAGCCGATGACGCATCATGGGGGTGTGGAGAGAGAGGGTATACCTGCCCTGATACCTGTCTGTCGTACCGAGGGTAGCAATGGAGCGTAGTATCTGCTCAGAGAATAGGCGGAAGGAGAAGTCCTTGTCCCGAAGCTCAATGCTGGATGGGGTGTCGTCAACGAGTGCGAGAGTGTTGCTGTGGATAGTCACCGAGCCAAAGGTCACAGGGGACCACTTCACCCCTAGAGATCGATCCCAGAGCCAGTTGCGATAAACCTGAGTGGAGTGTTCCATCTCTGCTCCAGGCGTTGGGAGGAGGGAGGAGTCGTACACTCGGCTCCAGCCACTGTGGAGGCGCACATAGTCTCCGGTGCTGCTCTCTCTGAGGTAGTCGATGGTGGAGTGCATGCGCCGACTATTCCGATCCAGTGTCTGCGGATCTCGTCGGCGATGATGTGCTAGGTCGTAAGAGAGAGTGAGGTCGGACTTATTGCCTACGGTACTACTCTCCGGTCTCACCCTCCAGTTACTCAGGCTTAGACGATCGGAGTGCTCATAGTATATCGGCTCGCCTCCATTGTATGGCCGATCCGTATCATAGGGATCATAGCGGGGGGTACTTCTATTCTCCTGCAACGTGTATCTGACCGGAGCCTCTACTCCCCATCGCTTAGGCAGCAATTTACCTAACTCAATCATTGACTCAAGATCGAAGTAGGTGTGAGAAAGCGGTCTCTGAAGCCTCACATCACTCCTGATATCTCCATAGCCTGCACTCTGACTGCCTACCTTAAGGCTCGCTGACCCGAGGTCTGAGAGAGTGGCGCTGACATCGGTTAGCCATGCACCGCCCGACATCTGCCCTGCGCCGGATACCGACAGTTCATTGACCCAGACCTCTGCCGAGACCCTCCTGCCACTCTTGTTTCTGACGCCTATCAGTATCGCCGTCACGTTACCCAGAGAGGGGTATCCCCGCAGCGAGACTCTCCCTCGGGAGTATACCTGACTTCGATCCTCACCGGCATACGACTCCCGCTCCTCCTTCAGCCTTATTAGTTCGCTGAGGTCTATCTGGAGGACATTGGCGGCTGGCCAGACGATATCCTGCAGCTCCCCATTACTCATCTTGCTATAGTCCCTCCGCGGCGTCACCTGCAAAGGATGGCGGTACTCATAGTAATTGGACGAAAAGTCCGACCCCAACCTTATGAAAAGCTCCAAATCCTGATCCCTCACCTCTCCCTCAGCATGAGTATAGAGGACAAGCTGTCGATAGTGCCGAAGGTCAAGGTCGGTAGCTCTATAGACTGCCGCTGTCTCATCCTTAGCCATATCCGGAATCGAGATCGCCAGCGCCTTCTCATCGTATCTCACTCGTGAGAGCGCCCCAGGGCGTCTGTCTCTTGCCACACCCCTCGGGGAAACGTACGGTATGGGAGAGCGACCCGAGTCCTCCTCCAGGCTGTGGGTCTGGAGGGTGATCTCCGCATTAGTCCGATCGGGATCTACAGTCGAGGTGTAAGGTTGCCAGGGGGAAGAAACGAGCCTAATCGCAGCGCATCTAAGGTGAATTGGCTGATTGAAGCGCCTCAGGATGAGTCGCACTGCACTGATGTCCTGCATGCTGGGATGTATTCCCATGGTGGCATCGTACTTTGAGAGCGGAATGGTAAGCTTGACCCATCTCGAGGTTTGACTGCCATCCTCACGGACCACCACTTCGCCAGTGTACCACTTGCCACCGGGCTGAAGTTCCTCTCTGGAGAGCGACAGTTGATAGCGGAAGAAGCTCTCTCTCGAGGTCAGTACTCCATCTCCATCGAGATCCTCAGTGTCCGGAAGGTCGGTCCACGCCGCAGGACGCCCTTGGATGAGCCTTGGGAGTGAGTTTCCTTCCGAACCATTGATGTACTTATACCTCTCCAGTATGCCTGCCTCAGCACGATCCCACCGCTCTCCGAGGTAGAAGTGGTAGTCATCCCCGGATGGATCCTCCAGCGGAGAGCCGAGGAGAGTCACACCCCCCATTGTCCAAGCGTCAGGGTCAATGACAGTCCGAAGCGAGCTGATATAGTCAGCAAATAGCTCCTGTTCTTCACCGGAAGAAACTCCATCCAGTCCCACATCCTGACTCTCGATACCATCCGAGGAGAAGGAGCGAACCGGCGGGACTGACTCTGCTCGTCGCCCATGGGGAGTGGTCACAGTCGGAAGACTGCTCTCAAAGTCCAGTGCACCATCCGGTATGATCTCCTCAGAGAAGCGGCCGAGGTCGATCAGCAGATCCCCCTCCGGCGCATCTTGTCGGGAGTAGTAAGGATCCAGCAGCCATAGCTCAAGGGAAGTGATACGCTCCTTCTCCAGATCCTGTACCTCGAGTGGAGTGGCAATGGCAGCCCAGTTGTCAGTCGCCCGACTGAGCTTGGCGCCCTCGACCCAGCCCTCGGTACGGTAGTTATAGGGACCACGCTCATCGGGATAGTAGGACAAGTTGAGCATCTGAATAAACTGCGAACCCATCTGATTGAGGTCCCGTCTCGGGAAGAGCTCCTCCATCCGATACTCTCTCACCAGAGGCTGACGTCTCATATCCTGCCGACGGGCGAGACTGACTGGCTGCCCGGGGGCTCCGTCCCTTACCAAGAGAGGGTCGACATTAAACCATGCCAAGTGGGCTCTGTGATCGGCGTCGCTCTCACCAGAGGAGGAGAGCTGCCACCTGAGAGACGGGGTAAGGTCGACGGCACTACCCCCATCCTCAAAGTCGTCAATGACTATCTGACCACGCCCGCCGGAAGTATTGTAGTCTGAGATCAGATGAGCGTAAGCCATCCTGACCCTGAGCGAAGTGGGGAGATCGGGCGACACCTGACTGATCCCGGCGAGCCTCTGTGAGAGCCTCCTGGAGCTGTAATCGTAGGAGAGGTGAGCCCCCAGGATGGTATTACGGAGATCCTCCTGCTGGATACTCATCTTCTCCTCCCCGCTATCCTCTACGTAACCGTACAGACTGGTTCCGAGGGTAAGGTGCGAGACCAGTGCCAGCTCAGCCTCTACGCCGAAGAGCGACCTCCGCTTGATCTCCGTCTGCGACTCCAGCGGGATGGAGAGCTCTACCGGCTCCTCCGATGTACTAAGTATGGTAAGCTCCCCCTGATCATAGTCGACCTGATAGTCGGACCCCTCTATCAGTGTCCGACCGCCCTGCACAGCGGTGATGCTCCCCTTAGGGATGCGGTGACCGATCCGGACTGAACCACTTGACCTAGAGGAGACCGCACCGGTTATCCTAAAGAGATCCAGATCCTGCCGTTCCCTGGCCTTTGTCCGACTCTCCACGTACAGGCTCTCGTAGGGCTTGTACCCCCGGGGAAGGGATCTAAATGGTTCTCTCCTAGGGATAAAAACGGTCCCCATCTCCTCGCTCACGGTCACACCCGGGATATAGTCAAACTTCCCATCACTGACTCCGCCCACCCCTCTGCTATCCTGCTGGTCCCATCCCATCCATCTCATCCAGGACTCACCGGACGGAGTCATCTCTGTCGGCACCCCGGTAGAGGGCTCGACATAGCTCAGCCTCACCTCCAGATCATCCGACCCCGTCAGACCACCTGAGCCACCTATGGAGTAGCCGTTCTTCATCATCAGAGGCCAGAGCTCCGAGGCGGGAGACTTATCGCGGTCTACCAGGAGAGCCGCCGAGATCTTGCCGGATGGATCGGCATCGAAGGACCCGACACGTATGATCCGCCCCTGATACTGATACTCATAGGCTACGGCGAGTCTCTTCGTGTCAGCGATGGGGAACTTCAGGGAGATAAAGCCAAGGAGACGATTGACCTCATAGCTCTCCTCATCCAGTCGTACGGCATAAGAGATCTCTACCTCATCACCGGAGCCCTGCCCCTCGGGGGGTGTCTCAGCCTCCTTGCTCAGTGAAGTATAAGCAGTCACCTTATGCACCCGACCTCCATTGTCAGAGGTATTATCCGACTCCATCCAGACAGTGACCCGAAGGATCTTGATCTCGCTCGAGACAAGGGGGAGCCTCTTTAGCGCATCATCGTACTTTTGGGCAAAAAACTCCGAGAGGAAGAAGTGCTTATTGACCTCATAGTCCGAGCTCTTCAGCTCGAAGGGGTAGATTTGCTTCCCTCTCCTGACAGTCATCCTCCTGACGTTGTCCCTCTGTATGGAGGTCAGGAAGCGTAACTGCAGCGGACCGATCCAGAGGTCCCCCGTGACCCCGAAGAGATTAGATGGCATCGAGATCAGAGGATTGTGGCTCCTGTAGTTGATATTACCCGCCTGCAGTGACTGTAGGAGCTCATACTCCGCTCCCTTATAGCCCAGTCGGAGCCTATTCTTGGATGAGCTCAGCCCCCGATCGGTATTATAGTCCAGGTCGAGAGAGAGCCGATCGCCGTAGCGTACACTGGTATGTAAGTTACCCTGATGCTCCAAGAGAGGGACAGATCTCTTGCGGTAGGCCTGAGGGAGGAGAGGATTGTCCTCCCATATCGTAGACTGTCCCACAGAGAGAGTGATCGAGCCACTGGAGGTGACCCTAAGCCGAGGGGGTGTGACCATCGCACTATCTCCCGACAGCTGGGCAGCTGCTGAGATTGGGGCGAGCAGTCCGAGCACAGAGAGCAGGAGTAGGAGACGACCCTTCATCAGCGCCCAGCAGGTTATTTAGATCATCTTCAGCCCCTTGCGGATGATATCATTGACACTCATCTCCGGATCCTCTCGGATCAGCTTCTCGATGACCTTATGAGCCATTGCCTTCGTATATCCCAGTGTGACAAAGGCTTGCTCAGCCTCATCCAAGACCTCTTTGCGGGCAGTAGGCGTAACGGTTCGGCTGACACTCATCTCCTTCGTCCCCATATAGTCTGCCATCTCAGTCACCACCTTGTCTTTCAGGTCAAGGATCGCCCGCTTGGCCGTCTTAGATCCGATCCCCTTGACACTCTGAAGTGATCGGTCGTCTCCGGAGGCAATGATAGAGACCAGATCCCCGGCGGTGAAGGTACTGAGGATAAGTCGCCCCGTCGCAGGACCAATGCCGGAGACACTGGTCAGCAGACGAAATATCTGACGCTCGCTTAAGTCCATAAATCCGTAGAGCTCAAATGCATCCTCCCGGATCACCTCATGGACATAGAGACGCACCTCGCCGGACTCCATTCGGTCCAGAGCGTTGTACGTATTGAGGGTGATATTCAGCATATACCCAATGCCTCCCGCCTCTACGACAACAGTTGTCGGAGTCTTGGAGGACAATTTCCCATAAATATACTCAATCATGGTTGAAAGGTACCAAAAAATATGACTTCCCTTATTCTCGGAAAGAGTAATCGCGATAGAATCAGCCTTCATAGGTCGTCTGTCTCAAGACAAGGAGGAGAGAGAGCCACACCTAACTGGCTATCAGCATGTAGGAGTCTCCTAATTCTATTACCGGTATTAGTCGCATCTAATACCGGTAATAGTGTCAGCTAATACCGACTATAGATTTGACTAATACCGGTATTAGTCCGAGGGGTGCTTTGCCATGAGACGACACCGGCTCTCAGGTCTTCCACGGCTGCTCTCCGGGCGGTAGACCCTCCGAGCTATCGAGGTTGCGGGGGGACCTCTTTTAGACTAATTTTGTGCCTACATAAGTGACCATACCATATATGAATAGTAAGAATATAGAGGAGCTTTACCAAGTCTTCCTGCGCCATCCCTCCATCTGCACCGACTCAAGGCAGGTAGAGCAAGGGGACTTCTTCGTCGCCCTACCCGGCGAGCGGGTGGACGGAAATACCTTTGCAGAGGCTGCTCTGGAGCATGGTGCTGCCGTGGCGCTGGTCTCAGATCCGGCCCTCGCCGAGAGTGACGAGCGCTGCATCTACTCCGAGGATACACTCCTTGCACTGCAGCAGCTCGCCAAGAGACACCGGGAGAGCTTCAGGATCCCGCTGCTCGCCATCACAGGAAGTAACGGCAAGACCACGACGAAGGAGCTCTGCGCCGTCGTCCTCACTCAGAGGTACAAGGTACTCTATACGGAGGGAAACTTCAATAACCACCTCGGCATGCCGCTCACTCTCCTGCGTCTCACTGACGAGCATGAGATAGCAGTGGTGGAGATAGGGATCAATCACCCGGGCGAGATGGCTCCTCTCGCCGATATAGCCCGTCCGACCCACGCTCTGATCACAGGGATTGGGAAGGCGCACCTCGAGGGTTTTGGTTCACTCGAGGGGACGCTGCGAGAGAAGAGCATACTCGCCGAGAGAGCCTATGAGAGAGGGGGAGTCGTTTTCCTTAATCTTGATGACCCGCTCCTCCGAGAGCGCTGGTCTGACAAGGCTCAGGTGACCTACGGTCTGGCAGATGGCTCCTACGAGAGGGAGCCGGACTTCAGGGTGACGATCCTGAGAGAGCAGCCCTACCTCTCCCTCCGCATCAGCTGTAGCCTGGGAGAGCAGGAGGTGAGGACCCATCTCGTGGGGCGATACAATTACCACAATGTCCTCGCAGCCTTTGCCGTCGGGGTGACCTTTGGACTCACTATGCCTACGATTGCCAACGCAATAGAGTCCTATACTCCGACCAATGACCGCTCTCAGGTCGTCAGGCTGCCGCGCCACGTGTCACTGATTATGGATGCGTACAATGCTAACCCCTCCTCAATGCGGGCTGCCATCGAGAATCTCTTTACCGCACCGGAGCCGGCAAAGTTTGCCATCCTCGGCGATATGCTGGAACTGGGCGACGCATCTGACGAGGAGCACCGGGAGATCATGAGACTGATGGAGGGGGAGCCAGAGATCACGACGATCTATGTGGGTGAGACCTTCTGCCGACTCGCCTCGCCGGAGACGATGGCCTTCCGAGACATTGAGGGGCTTCGGTCGTTTCTGGAGGTGATCGAGGTACCGGACGAGAGTATCTGGCTACTCAAGGGGTCGCATAGGATCGGGCTTGATAGGCTCAGAGACACACTGGCGATGAAGGCTGAGGAGGGGGCATCGGACTCCCACATGCTTCCCAAATCGAAGTATAGATACTGATCTCCTATGAGCCTAGACCTATACGCTCTTCTGCTGACTCTGGGAGCCGGGATGGCGACACCTCTCGGGGGCGCCCTAGCACTTATCGGTCGGAGAGGATCCCATGAGGATCGGCTCCTCGCGCTGGGTATGGGACTTGCCGGTGGTGTCCTCCTTTACCTGGCTCTGCAGGGCTTGCTACCTGAGGCATACGAGGAGCTGGTCTCACTCTATGGGGAGCGGGGGCATCTCCTTGCTCTCGGGGGCTTCGCCGGCGGCATGGCGGTGATGGCACTACTCGACAGGCTGTTGCCCGGGAGCACTCACCACACGCACCACGACAACGGAATGAGGATCACGGAGAATGCTGAAGAAAAGCGCTCTCTACTCATCTCCGGACTGGCGGCTGCAGTTGCGATTTCGATCCACAATATCCCTGAGGGGATGATGCTCTATCTGACGGCAGCGGAGTCGCCGATGGAGGGGATCCCGGTGATGCTGGCCGTCGGCATGCATAATATCCCTATCGGACTCTCGATCGCCATACCTATATACTATGCCGGGTATGGGCGCATAAGGGCGCTGTTGGTCTGCCTTCTCTCGGGGGTGATGGAGCTGATCGGAGCGGTGCTCGGAGCTTTGCTCGCCGCACCGATGGAGTCGCCCCTTTTCCTTGGTCTGATGCTTGCACTGATAGCCGGGATTATGGTTTACGTCTCTTTTGATGAGCTGATCCCCGCCTCCTACAGCTACGGGAGGCGCCACGCTTCCCTCTATGGGATCCTTTTGGGTCTGCTCTTCATGGGGCTGACGATGGCTCTGATACACCACTGATCTTTATGGAAGGCAATTTTACAATCGCCCTGATGATGACCCTGCTGGCAGGGCTATCGACAGGCATCGGCGCTGTGATCGCCGTACTCTCCAAGCGAACCAATAAGTCACTCCTCTGTGTCGGACTGGGACTCTCCGCCGGGGTGATGATCTATATCTCCTTCGTGGAGCTGCTGTCTCAGGCGCGGGTCTCTCTCGTGGAGACGTGGGGACCGGTAGGAGAGCTGTATGCAGTGCTGGCTTTCTTCGGCGGTATCCTGGCGACACTGCTGATCGACCTGGCAATCCCCGAGACGGAGAATCCCCACGAGATCCACGGCGTGGAGGAGATGGGTACCGGGGAGGATCACTCTATGGAGGGTCTGAGGAGGATCGGGCTGATGAGTTGTCTCATCATCACGCTGCACAACTTCCCAGAGGGCATGGTCACCTTCCTTTCCGCCCTTTCGTCCCCTACCACAGCATTACCAATAATGCTGGCAATCATGATCCACAACATCCCTGAGGGCATCTCCGTCTCCGTCCTGATCTACTACGCGACCGGGAGCCGCTCACGGGCCCTCCTCCTCGGCGTCCTCTCCGGACTAGCCGAGCCGATCGGGGCACTGGTGGGTTACCTCTTCCTACAGCCCTACCTGACCCCTGCGCTACTCCACACCACCAATGCGGTCATCGCCGGGGTGATGATCTACATCTCGCTCGATGAGCTGCTCCCGGCGGCAGAGCAGTACGGACAACACCATCAGGCGATCCTGGGCGTGATCTCCGGCATGGCGGTGATGGCGGGGACACTCCTTGTATTGTAAAAAAGGACTATACTTCCTCCTTTTTCCTAAATCTCCCTTATAATCAGCCTTTGGGAGAGTTTCGAGGGGGCTTTTTGCGTATATTTGTGCCGTGAATGAAGGGCGTACCACACGTCCTCAACTTAAGAACTATGAACAATTTACTAGTGCGTCCTCTCAGGCTACGTGTCCTCATATCGCTCCTCGCTCTGCTGCTGACCTCAACACTGGGAGAGGCACAGGAATCTCTCCGCGAGGAGATGAAGGAGATCTCTATGGAGGGGAAGAAGGTGAAGGGTTTCCTAGTACCGGTTCGGACAGAGTACGGCGAGAGTCTCCCAACCGTGAACCTCGGACCGGTCTCTATCTATCGGGAGATGAAGTATGCTACCCCCGAGGAGCGCAGAGCCTATAACCGCCTGGTGAGAGACGTGAAGATCACCCTTCCCTACGCCAAGATGGTGAATGAGACAATGATGGAGACCTACGAGTATCTCCTAACCCTGCCCAATGACAAGGCTCGAGAGGCTCACCTCAAGCGGATGCAGAAGGAGCTCTACGAGCAATACAAGCCGGAGATGAAGAAGCTCACCCTCCGACAGGGCAAGCTCCTCCTAAAGCTGATCACGAGAGAGACCAATAGCACATCATACGAGCTGATCGACTCATTCCTTGGTGGCTTTGCGGCAGGATTCTGGAATATGTTTGCCAAGTTCTTCGGCGCCTCTCTGAAGGCTGACTATGACCCCTATGGAAAAGACGCTATGATAGAGCGGGTCTGTACGGAAGTGGAGTACGGACTGATCTAAAGTCACTTCTTAGGTAAAGGGAAGCGGTAATCACATCCCTCTGCATACCTAGAGCATCCGAGAGCTGTCCGTCCACGAAGGAGGTGTCCCTTATGACACTTAGGACAGAGACCTCCTTCATGGGGGATATTATCATCAGGTTTATCTGACTTAGAGGAGGAGCGGCGCTGCCGGTTCTTCTTTTTTGCTTTGTCCCCCGAGGGAGAGGACTTCTCCTCCTCGATCAGGGCACTCATGGTGCGAGGATCACGGATCACCTCAGTTACCATCCGGGTGACCTTCTGCGTCAGGTCGGAGATGAACTGGCGCGCATCGTACTCTCCACTCTCGATCTGGCGCAGCTTCCGCTCCCACTGACCGGTCAGCTCCACACTCTTGAGCATGTCGTCTCGGATGATATGGATCAGCTCCTTACCAAGTGGGGTCGGAAGTAAAGCTTTCCGCTGCTTACGGATATAGTCTCGACTTAGGAGCGTCTCTATGATAGCGGCGCGAGTAGAGGGGCGCCCGATACCGTTTTGCTTCAGCGCCTCCTTCATCTCCTCACTCTCCACCAGCTTGCCGGCAGTCTCCATCGCCCTGAGGAGCGTCGCCTCAGTGTAGGCTCTTGGAGGGCGGGTCTGCTTCTCTTGCAACTCCGGTTTGTGTGGGCCCTGCTCTCCCTCTACAAAGGCGGGCATAATACCCGTAGGCTGCTCTTCGTCCACAGACTCCTTATCAGCCTCAGGCTTTACCACCGTCTGCCACCCCTGATCGGTGATCACTCGTCCGTTGGCTCTGAAGCGTACGCCCTCGACTGCTCCCTGGACCGTTGTCTGCTCGTACTGCATATCGGGATAGAAGGCGGCGATAAACCGTCTCGCTATGAGGTCGTAGATCTGTCTTTCCTCGTTAGTGGTTAGTACCCCACCCTCGCCGGTCGGTATGATCGCATGGTGGTCGGTCACCTTACTATTATCCACAACGCTCTTAAGCTTCCGAAGTTTCTTATGCCCCAGTGGAGAGATTATGTCACTAAGCATCCGGTGACGCCGGTAGAGGTTATTAAGGATCTCAGGACACTTGGCGTAGACATCCTCAGTGATATAAGTTGTGTCTACGCGCGGATAGGTGACTAGCTTCCGTTCATAGAGCGCCTGGATCGTTCGGAGGGTCTCATCGGCTGAGAGCCCCAGTTTCTTATTCGCCTCTATCTGGAGGGAGGTAAGGTCAAAGAGATGCGGAGGAGCCTCCTTCCCCTTCTTCTTCGTCACCTTTGTGACAGAGAAAGGCTTCCCGGTGATCTTATCCAAGATCTTCTGCGCCTTGTCGACCGTACTGTAACGCCCAGTAGTGGTGGCAAAGGTGGTCTCCCGGTAGATCGTCTTGATCTCCCAGTAGGGCTCCGGGACGAAGTGCTCTATCTCTTCCGCTCTCTCGACGATAAGGGCAAGTGTCGGCGTCTGTACACGTCCGACAGAGAGCAGACGACGGGAGTCCCCCGACCGATACTTAAGGGTATAGAGCCGAGTCGCATTGATCCCAAGGAGCCAGTCTCCGATCGCTCGCGTCATGCCGGCATAGTAGAGTCGCTCATACTCGGCAGAGTCGTGGAGGTGCTCAAAGCCCTCTCGGATCGCCTCCTCGGTCATTGACGAGAGCCAGAGACGCCGGATCGGTGCCTTACAACCGGCCAGCTGGAGTACCCAGCGCTGGATCAGCTCTCCCTCCTGACCGGCATCGCCACAGTTGATCACCTCGTCAGCCTCGGATACAAGTCTGCAGATAACATCAAACTGGTGCTTGATGCCGCTATCCTTCTTGAGCTTGATCCCAAAGCGGCCCGGTACGATCGGCAGATGGACTAGGCTCCATCTCCGCCACCGAGTGGCATACTCCGCCGGCTCCTTCAGCTCACAGAGGTGACCAAAGGTCCAGGTGACCCGGTATCCATTGCCCTCCATATAGCCGTCGTGTGCCTCATTGGCACCCAGGACAGCGGCAATGGAGCGCGCCACAGAGGGTTTCTCAGCGATACAGACCTTCATCCGATAGACAAGGGAAGGGATGGGAAAGACAGGTTCATACCGCTCTCCCATCCCTTTGTTTCTTAAATTAAATAGCTCAGATATCGAGCTGCTTGCGGATCGCCTCTACACGCTCGTCGCAGGTACGGCGTGCCTCGGTCAGTTGATCAGAATCCTTCGGAGAAGCATGTACCTCGATGTAAAACTTGATCTTAGGCTCCGTCCCCGACGGGCGGATAGAGAGCTTGGTGCCGCTAGCGGTAAAGAACTGAAGGACGTTGGACGTGGTGGGGAAGTCAAGTGTGTAGGTCTCGCCACTCACCTGATCTCTACCCTCCAGTGTGGAGTAATCCAATACCTCCGTCACCTGCTCGCCTGCAAGCTCTTGGAGGGGGTGATGACGGAAGTTCTTCATCATATCCTCGATTTCCTGAGCACCGGTTACGCCAGGACGCACCACGCTGATGGTCTTCTCAACGGAGTAGCCATACTCGAGATAGATCTTGTCGAGAAGCTGATAGAGCGTCATGCCCTGCTCCAGTGCCCAAGCAAAGATCTCTCCCATAATGATACAGGCAGAGACAGAATCCTTATCGCGGACAAAGTCCTCCCAGAGATAGCCGATACTCTCCTCACCACCACCGAGGTAGCGACGGGGACCTTCGTTTTGCCTCATCACGCTGGCAATCCACTTGAAGCCGGTGTAGCAGTCGTAGAGCTCGACGTGACTTGCATCAGCCACATTGCGGATCAGGTCGGTGGTCACGATGGTCTTGACGAGATAATCACTCTCCGACAGGTCGCCGATCTCCTGATGTCGCTTGATCGCATAGTAAGCATAGAGGAGGCAGGTCTGGTTGCCGGTGAGGAGGACATACTCGCCCTCATTATCCTTACACCCCACAGCGAGACGATCTGCATCGGGATCTGATGCAAGGACGAGATCGGCATCCACCTGATTAGCCAGATCCAGCGCCATCTTCATCGCCTCAGGGTTTTCCGGATTGGGTGAGTCCACCGTGGGGAAGTCCCCATCGACCACCATCTGCTCCTTGACCGGATGGATGTTATCAAATCCAGCAGCCTCCATAGCACGGACATTTATCTGGCTGCCGGTACCGTGAAGCGGTGTGTAGACAATGCAGAGGTCGTGGTGAGCCTTGATCGCCTCGGGAGTCAGCCGAGTCGTCAGCAGAGCATCAATGTATTGCGTATCGAAGCTCTCATCGATGATCGTGATCAGATCCTCTCGTCCCTCAAACTTGATGTCACGTACGGAGCGGATCTTATTCACCTCCCCGATGATATTCTTATCATGAGGTGCGATGATCTGGGCCCCATCCTCCCAGTAGACCTTAAATCCATTGTACTCACGCGGATTATGTGAGGCGGTTACCATCCCTCCGCTCTGACAGCCGAAGTGACGAATCGCATAGGAGATCATCGGCGTAGGTCGGAGGCTCTTGAAGAGGTAGACCCGTATGCCATTGGCCGTAAAGACATCAGCCACGATACGAGCAAAGGTCGTACTATTGTGGCGTCCATCGTAGCCAACGACCACCTTAAGGTCTGCGTCCTCGCCAAACTCCTTGATCATATAGTTGGAGAGACCCTGAGTGGCAGCACCGATATTGTATTTATTCATACGATTGGTCCCGGCACCCATGATGCCCCGCATGCCACCGGTGCCAAACTCAAGATCCCGGTAGAAGGCATCGACCAACTCCGTCGGATCCTCTGAGTCCAGGAGCCGCTGCACCTGACGGCGTGTCTCCTCATCATAGTCCTCAGAGAGCCACTTCTGAGCCCTTTCACGTGCTGAGGCGATTAAGCTTTCCGATACTGCCATAGCAATGTTTCGATTATAGTATGTGATTATTATATTCTTTCGTACTACTGACACCGTGAGTGTCACTCTGAGTGGGATCGATTGGAAGAACCCCCTCTTTGTGGGACCGCCACGACCCATCCACACACAAATGTACCTTTTTTTCTCTACCCTCATAATCCGGTACAGACCTGTCGCGCCAATTCCGTATGGTGATGCCATCAAACTAATACCGGTATTAGTCCAAACTATAGTCGGTATTACTCAGCACTAATACCGGTAATAGTGAATGCTAATATCGATAATAGAATTAGCGGATCACTTTATTCTGGAAACCAGACTATTGAGTTTATCTATTCACCTCATAGAGACGGTTGGATTTAGATGGTTGGATCTATTAGCATTTGCCCTGCCATTCTGCAGCAAAGTCTCATTCATTTCCTAAAGACTGGTGGTGTATAGTGAACTTAGGATGGAAAAAGGAAGCGGGCAATTTTGGGGAGCCGAGCGGAAAAAGTTAGATTTGCTTTGTGAGCGACACAACAGTTCGCCGCCAAGTCATAGTTATATAAGAAACTCACCTACCATGAAGTCTGATCAGCACTGCACACTACGTGTCAGGGGTCAAGTCCTGGATCTCACCGAGGAGCCCGTTGTCATGGGCATCCTCAATCATACGCCGGACTCCTTCTATGCCGGGAGCCGTATCCAGGGGGAGGAAGCTGTCGAGGAGCGTATCGACAGGATCATCGCTGAGGGAGCCAAGATCATCGATGTGGGGGGCTACTCCTCCCGATCCGATGCGGACGACGTCTCCCCAGAGGAGGAGTGGCGACGGCTGCGTGAAGTGCTTACCGCTATACGTCGCCACTATCCCGATGTGATTGTCAGTGTGGACACCTTCCGCGGGGAGGTGGCTCGCAAGTGTATTGAGGAGGGCGATGCAGATATCATCAACGACATATCCGGAGGGCTAATCGATCCAGAGATGCTCCCAACGGCAGCACAGCTCGATGTCCCCTATATCCTGATGCATATGAGGGGGACACCAAAGACTATGCAGAAGCAGCTCCACTACGAAGGTCGAGTCGCCGACGGAGCTATAGCGGAGCTACTCAGTCAGCTGCAGAAGGCTCGTGAGCTGGGTATGAGGGACGAAAATATCATCGTAGACCCGGGATTTGGATTCTCGAAAAATACGGAACAGAACTGGGAAATGATGGCGGACCTCGACAAATGGGGCGACCTTGGGTACCCGCTTCTCGTGGGCATCAGCCGGAAGAGCATGATCTATAAGCTCTTTGGGCACACTCCATTTGAGGCGCTGAATGGGACCACCTTCCTCAACACCTACTCACTCCTCCATGGTGCACACATACTGCGGGTGCATGATGTGCGTGAGTGCGTGGAGTGCGTCCGTATGTATCAGGAGCTCCGCCGACTCTCTGACGAGGACGCCAAGCCGGTCGACTAAGTAGTATCCTAATATGTATGGAGTGGCTATCCTTTAATTTCGTCGACGTACTCGACATACTTCTCTTTAGCGTCCTGCTATACTATCTCTTCAGGGCACTGCGCAAGGGGGGCAATAGCACGCTCCTCGTAGGCATCATCACCTTTGTGATGATGTGGGTGCTCTTCTCCCGGATCCTCAGCATGCGCCTTATGGGGCGGATCATGGATTATATGATGGGGATGGGGCTGCTGGTGCTGGTGATTCTCTTCCAGGACGACATACGGCGCTTCCTCACCCTGCTGGGCTCGACGAATAAGTGGCTCTCTCCGGAGAAGATCTTCCGTCAGCGCAAGCGCGACCAAGCGAAGCAGCAGGAGGCCTCGTACATTGCGATGATGACCTTTGCGTGTCTCCGTATGGCGAAGAAGAAGGTGGGGGCACTGATCGTCATTGAGAATAATGTGGACCTAACGCCGATAGCACACACTGGCGAGCTGCTCAATGCGGACGTCAATTCGCGACTCATCGAGAATATTTTCTATGAGGGCTCCCCACTCCATGACGGGGCGATGATCATCCGAGATCGGCGCATCCTCGCCGCCGCCTGTATCCTGCCTGTTGCCCACGGCAGCTCGCTGCCGAAGGAGATGGGCCTGCGCCACCGCTCCGGACTGGGGGTAAGTCAGCAGTCGGATGCTCGCGTCATCATCGTCAGTGAGGAGCGCGGTGAGATCACCATAGCCTACCGCGGGGAGATCGTTCGCCAGGTTGACTCCGACGGACTGCGCCGCTTCCTCTCCTCAGACTTCTCCGATCTCTCGACTATTGGACCGATACTGGCTCCGGCAGCAGCGTGAGATCTTACATTGGGACATTAATTTTTTGATACAAAGAAATGAAAGGATTTATACATTCTGAGGAACCGATCCTCACTCGACACTCGCAGTACGACCTCAATAACTCCCTTCCTACCGGGATCGAGAAGGTGGAGGAGCTGCTGGGGAATATTCTACTCACCACCCCATCAGCCTTTAATTCCCAGCCGGTCCGTATGGTCCTACTCCCCGGGGCTGCGCACCGCTGTCACTGGGATCTGATCAAGAGTCTACTCATCGAAAAGGTAGGCGAAGAGAAGTACGCTGACGGCACTGCAGATAAGATCCGTGGATTTCGTAATGCAGCGGGGACGGTGCTTTTCTTTGACGACGAAGAGGTAACGAGGTCACTTCAGGAGCGCTTCCCGACTTATGCGCACAACTTTCCCCTCTGGGCGGAGCAGGTGCAGGGCTCACACCAGTATGCCGCTTGGCTGGGACTGGTGGGGCTGGGCTTTGGTGCCAATCTCCAGCACTACACCGGTCTCGACGACGATCGGGTGCGAGAGGATGCAGGGGTACCGTCGGAGTATCGATTCATCGCTGAGCTGGTCTTCGGCGGGATGAATAGCGATACAGGGGAGGAGAAGGAGAAATTACCACTCTCGAAGACCCTCCGCGTGGTCTCCGAGTAATCCTTGTACGCTTAGCACATAGTCATCGTGCGGCGGGTATTAGTCTTAGCATTTATGGTGACACTTCTTGTCACCCTCACGCCGGCACTGCTCTCAGCAGAGACAGTGCCGGCGTCTGAGGACTACCCCGCTCAGAGGGACAGTTTCCTCATCACCACGCAGGACTCGGTGCCGCTCTCCTTCACCATACCCAATATTACCGTGGAGATGCCACGGGGGAAGTACAGAAAGGAAGGAAATCCGGCTATCGCTCTGGTGCTTGATGCGATGGAGAGTGAGCGAAACCGCCGAGACAGCATCGACTACAGCTACCACCTCCGTGGGGCTGATCGGCTGACCCTCTCGCTTGCCAACTTTGACCTGAAAGCGAAATGGCTGAATACCCTCTTCCCCTTTTTCCCTAAGTACGTCACCCGCTCCCGGTTAGATGGGAAGTGGGTCCTACCCCTCTCCATCAGAGATCGGATCTCAGACTACGGGTATAGCGCCGAGGATAGTCAGTGGCGGGAGGTGATCCGATACTCTCGCCACACTGGGCTGGACCAGACCCTTGATGACGGGACAATGACCGTAGCGATCGAGGAACTCTTCCCGGAGGTCGATCTCTATGGCAGGGATGTTCGACTGCTTCAGACTCACTTCGCCAGTCCCCTCAGCTCCGACGGACTCAGTCAGTACAAGTACTACCTCACCGACACGCTCGTCATGCGAGGGCAGGTGGCACAGACGGTTACTTTCTTCCCCTTCGTACCGAGTGATCCCACTTTCCGAGGTCATCTCTACTTCACCGTCACTGATCCGCCGCGCCTACTGAGGAGCGAGCTCATCGTCCCTCAGTCTACCAACCTCAACTTTGTCGATGCGCTCTCCATCACACAGGAGTACGATCCCGCTCAGCCGGATAGGAGACAGGTGAGCGAGGAGACCCTCAGTCTCTCCTTTAGACTCTACTGGCGCCTGCTTTCACTCTACGTGGAGCAGACGAGGCATTACGACAACCACGAGGTGGTCAGCCCGGGGACTCCGACAGCCGGGTCAGACACACTACTCTACAGCGCCCCTCAGGCGATTACCGACCTCTCGTCCGACTCCACCGCAGTACGATACAGACCGGAGACGGATCGGATGCTCGCCTCCGACCAGGGACTCAAGGACTTCCTTGCCGAGGTTAAGGCGATACCGCTCTACCGCTTTCTCTTAGATGCGGCGGACATGATATCGCTCGGATACATAAGGACACAGTACGACCGGTACAAGCTCTTCGGTGGAAGCCACTTCGACATCGGCCCGATCACTAAGATGATTGGCTTCAATGAGGTGGAGGGTACCCGGATCCGGCTCGGCGGTCGGACGACCGGCTACATCTCTCCGCGATTCTTCCTCGAGGGGTATCTCGCTTACGGTTTCAGAGACCGGGAGCTGAAGCACTCCCTCTCCGTCATCTGGTCGTTTCTCCCGAAGGGGTACTTCCGGGAAGAGTTTCCAAGGGACGAGCTCCAGCTCTCCTACAGCCACGACCTCTTTACCCCCGGTCAGCTCTATGCGACCGACCCACAGGACAATACCTACTACCACTTCGGCACCACCTATCTCACCAACCGCTCCTACCGGAATATCTGGCAGCTGCAGTACCTCCACGACTACGGCTCCACACTGTCGCTGAGGGTCTACCTGCAGCATGTGACCGACACCCCGGCGGAGCACGGCTTTCCTTACCTGAAGGTGCAGCGGGATGGAGACCTGCTGCGCCAGTGGTCGATCACGGACTCCGCCGCCGGAGTGGAAGTTCGCTGGGCGCCTGGGGAGCGTATCCGCCCCGGGTCGATGGAGCGCCACTCGCCCTTCAAGGACCTGATCAAGCGGGAGTACCCTGTGCTCTTCCTTAAGCACGAGACCGCCGCCCGAGTACTCGGGGGGGAGTACCTCCGACACCGAACGGAGATCCGGTTGGAGCAGCGGTTGCCATTGGGCATATGGGGTCGCATGGACTACCAAGCGACGGTGGGCAAGCTATGGAATACGGTTCCCTTCCCTCTCCTGTACATTCCGCCGACCAATAGGGGCTTCTCCCTACACGACAATGGATTTAAGATCCTCTACCCACTGGAGTATGTGGCAGATGAGTGGGCAACGCTCTTCGCTCAGTGGCATATGAGGGGACTGATCCTGAATAGGATCCCTCTGCTGAATAAGCTGAGCTTGCGAGGTGTCTGGAGTCTCAACTATCTCTACGGCAACACGTCTAAGCTTAATCAGCAAGCACATGCGACGGACATTTTCATCCTTCCCACGATTGCCACGGAGATGCGCCACCAGAGCTATGTAGAGGTCGGTTTCGGTCTGGAGAATATCCTAAAGCTGGGACGCATCGATGTCTATCGCCGACTGACGGCACCGGGTGCGTACAGTCAGGGATCACCATGGGCGGTCCGCGGCACGCTTCGAGTTGACTTTTAACGTAACATTCAGATGCGGTACCCTCTCCATAGACTCATTGTCACGATCCTCCTCTTACCGTTGTTACCACTTGCGGCTACTGCTCAAGAGATGGATCACCTCAGTCTCTCCGCTTCGGCCGGCGTCATTGCCTCCCGACTCCACCCGATCGGCGAAGTCAGTCTCACGGGAAGTAATACATTACTTACTCCAAGGCTCAGTATGGAGTACAACCTCTCGTACAAGGACGGGACTCAGACCGATGATGAGATGAGGGCATCCTGGACCGGCGGACTGCCCAATCGCTATATCGGGAACTATCAGCTGAGACACACCAAAAGCCGTCGGATGGGGCTCTTCGCCGGAGGGACTCTCCACTGGATCGTCTCCAATCGGGACCGGGTCAACCTCAGTGGCAACCTCGAGCTTCAGGACACTTGGGATCAGCGGTATCACCTCGGGATCAATAATATCGTACCTATTGAGGCAGAGGGTCATACCACCTACTCTGGCGAGCTGGAGCGACTGACTCGAGCCGGCGGGACACTACCGGACCGCTACCCCGGATGGAACGGTGCACGACTGAAGCAAAAATGGACCGGCGGGCTTACTCTCTCCGGTGACCACCGTCTGCCAAGCTCCTCAGCACATCTCTCCTGGTCGATCGACCATCAGCTCTATGAGGAAGACTGCCCCAATGAGCGGGTGGTCGCTCACCACCTGCCGGACACTGAGGTAAGGACTGAGATAGGAGACAGACACCTCCCTCGACTATCGTATGAGGAGGTAGGCGAGCGGTCGTACGGTTTCCGCAAGATCAGTGAGAAAACTACTCACCTCGGTGAGATCAGCTACGGTGCTAAGGCAAAGCTGAATGTCGAACTGGCAGAGGGCGTTCTGACCCTCCTCCTCTCCGGTAGGCGTCTACACGCTTCGGAGAACGACACATCGGAGAAAGTCTATCCACTGCTCGGCGCCCACTTCCCTACCTTTGCCTCCATGCCTAAGCGAGATCTCACTGATGCCGCCTACCTCGGCAGAAGAGGGGGACTCTACAGCCTCGGTTCCCTGGTAGACCACAGGTATGTACACGACTTAGACACGTGGGACGAGAAGAGCTTCTCTCGCTCGCCCAATATCCCAAGTTATCTCCCTGCCAGCTTCGATGTGGTGACGGAGCAGGCTGATGGTCTGGTCGAGTGGCGACGTAACCTGCTCGCCGATCGGCTCTCTCTGACGCTTGGTAGCAGTATCAGAGGCTATCGACTCAGTTACCTCTGCCACACAGTGGTGGAGAATAGGGCAGACGAGGATGTCTCCGACGCCAGGCAGTACCTTGCCCTCCTCCCCTACCTCTCCCTTGACCACACCTCCGACAGCGGCTGGCTCTCCTCTCTCTCCCTCTCCACCGATCAGGTATTGCCTCCCTACAAGGGGATGATCCCCTACAACAAACACTCGAGTACCGACCACACTGTGGAGATGGGACAAAAGGGACTGCGCCCCGAGTATCGGCTGTCAGCCAGCGCCGGAGTCCGTAAGGTGTGGGAGGAAAACCATCTCTCTGCTTCGCTTGACTGGATCGGATCGCAGGACTACCTCTACAGATATGTGGATCCAGACTTCACTCAGGACGACTTCGATGAGGTGATTCCTCGACAGAAGAGTGCAGTCCCCACGGATGGGCACTGGTCGCTGGAGACTATTTGTAATGCACCCTTTGCCCACTCTCTCGGACTGACCCTGGAGGCGCGCTACAAGCTGAGCCACCTGCCCTCTCCGCTACTGAGACCGATCGGGGTGAGGCTGAAGTACCGACTTATAGGATCGGACACTTCGCCCGTAGAGACCCTACATTATGCCCGAAGAGAGCGAATCCCCCTACCTGGTATTGCGGGCCATAGCCTCATCAGCTCCATAGACTACACGACTGAACTGTGGGGTGTGACGGTCACAGGCGACTACGCCTCAGACCGGTGTGTCAGCGTAGGAGAGAGTGCCAGGGATGATCTCTACGAGAGCTCATCCCTGCGACTATCGACGGAAGCACACGCCAGACTCTCAGATCGTATCCTACTTGTCTTCCGTGGAGACAACCTACTTAATACCCCTACAAAGCTCTACCAGGGGTCAGGCAATTACCTCTATCATCTTGCCTACGACGGACCAAGGCTAATGATAGGCTTTAGCTACACACTTCCAGACTGATCCTATGACTAATCACACACTAAGCCTGCTGGTGTCAGCAGTTCTTATCCTCCTCACGGGGTGCAAAATGGATCCCGACTACACCCTGCCCGGTGGCGAGAGTGGCGAGGCGATCCTCCTCGGCGACATCACCGAGGACTATGTGCTCAGTACTGGGAGATACCACCTCGAGGGGACGGTTCGGGTCCGAAGGGGCGCTACACTGACGATAGAGCGAGGGACGGTGATCGGCTCGATGCCGGGCTTCGATAAGTACATCCTAGTGGAGCAAGGGGCAAAGATTCGGATCCTCGGAACAGCTGAGGAGCCGGTAGTCCTATGCGCGGACAAGGGGTACGATCTCCCCGGCTACTGGGGAGGACTGATCATCAATGGTAAGGCACCCATCTGCGGTGCCACTCACCGGGTGGCGGAGGTGGATGAGGCGGAGCGCGACCAATACTATGGCGGGGACGACCCTCATGATGACTCCGGGGAGATACACTACCTGATCATCGACAGCCCCGGTGCAAGCCTGACGGCGGACGTGGAGCACAATGGACTCACACTCAATGGTGTCGGCTCCGAGACCGAAATCGACCACGTAGCGATCCTTAGCTCAGGGGATGACGGGCTGGAGTGCTTCGGAGGGACGGTGTCACCCCATACGATCCTTGTGAGAGGGGCGGAGGATGACTTGGTTGACCTGACGGACGGCTACCGCGGCTCCATCAGTCGTCTCTATGGCATCTATAGCTCGGAGAGCAGGGAGAGAGGGGAGGAGAACCTCTGCCTGATAGAGGTAGACGGCAATCTGGATGGGCGCTATCCCGATGCGGCAGGGATGACCTCAGCAACAATCACAGACTGCACTCTGGAGGTGAGGGGGAAGGGTCCTGACTATGGGGTATTCGTGCGTCGCGGAGGCGCCATCGACCTGAGCAGGTGTGAGTTTCTTGGGTCCGGCAGGGTAGGACAACTCCTCCGATGCGAGAGTGAGGAGGGGCGATCCACGATCACCGGCACTTACTCAAGCCGCCTGACAGCCTCCCACCCCGGCTCCATGGTAGGCATCACGGCTCAGGAGTCCGAGCAGATCACCGGCTGCGACCTCAGCTTATTTGACTGGGTAGAGCGTTACTATCAGCGTGCAGAAGTGGCCGATCAGAGGTAAGCGACCCTGCAGGCTCAGGGATTTTTCTTTTACCGATATTAGATGACACTAATACCGGTAAAAGATTCACCTAATATCGGTATTAGATTTATCCCACATTTTCATCTGCTCGGCACGCTGAAGCAAGCGCCCGGAGGAAAGAGCATATGCCGAAATTTGGGTAACTTTAGCCCCAGAAATAAAGGCTTGACACATGACCTCTAAGCACCCTATATATATCTACGTAGCCATCATCCTCGGTGGGGTCGTCGCCCTACTCTCCGGCTGTCATCCATTTGGGACAATCGGACCTCTGGAGAGCAACAAAACGGACTTCCAAAACGTTGCCGCCGAGGGCGATACGCTGAAGGTGATCATCTCCTCCGACCGAAAGTTCGTCCCCGTAACGGAGACCGACTGGCTATCGGCCAACCTCCCCGCCGGCAGGAGTCGGAACAAGGTTACCATCAATGTTCGCCCCAATCTCTCCGATAAGGAGCGGGTTGGTGAGATAGCCTTTGTCATAGCCGAGGACGAGGAGGGGGAAAAGGACAAAGTGAGCATCACGGTCCGTCAGCGGGGTCGCGACCAGAGCTTTGCCATCGACAGTGTGATGTACGAGATCCCGCTGATCTTCCACGTCATCACCAATCCTGAGGACATTGCCAAGAAGGATGCTCAGAATAACGACAACGATCCGAATAATGACTATACGAAGGTAACCGGTTCGTCGCTACAAAAACTGGTCGAGCAGGTGAATCAGCTCTACTCCGGCAATCCTCCCTATCCTAAGGCTATGATGAAGGGGAAGGAGTACAACAGAGCCGGTCTTACGAACTCCAGGATCCGTTTTGTTCTCGCCACCAAAGATCCTGACGGCAAGCGACTGTCGCCCTCCGGAATCACCTCACATGATATGACTGAGCGGTCTCTCGACCCGGCCGTAGTGATGCAGGACAAGAAGGGCGGCACCTACCACTCGATGAGCTACCCGATCAGCAGGTACATCAACGTCTATGTCTTCCCATTTAAGCCCGGTAAAGATGTGGGTCAGATCACTCTGGGGATCTCCCATTTGCCCTATCTCGTCACGGAGCACAAGCTGGAAGGACTCGGTACCTGGGACAGGGTGAGCAAGGGATTCGACAACTATAATCACTGCATTGTGCTGAACTATCAGCAGTTTGAGAACCGCGTCAAGGAGACTCAGTCGATCAGTAGGATCCACGAGGCACTCACACCTGCGGCGGTGACACTTGCCCACGAACTGGGGCACTACCTCGGACTGGGGCATGTCTTTGCGGAGAAAAAGTCGGAGGGAGAGACAAGCGCCCTACAGCTGACTGAAGAGTGTATCGACAGTGACTATGTGGATGACACGCCGTCATATAATCGGATCGCCTACAATCGGGTGATGAGTGAGCAGATCGCGGCTCTAGAGTCAAGCCAGGGATCGACCGCCCAGTCTGTCCTCACCTCTCTACTAGCCCGCGACCTATGCGACGGGAGGTTCAATCAGACCTCCTTTAACCTCATGGACTACGAGGTCTCCTATAACGACCGCTTTACCCCGGGTCAGATATCCCGGATGAGACAGGTGCTCTACTACAGCCTCACGGTGCCGGGAGACAAGCTGATCAGCCCGACGAGATCGACTCTCAGGGCGCATGAGGAGAGTGCCATCGGTCGTCCGGTGGCGGTTGAGTGCAAGACACATATCCTTACTAAGCCAATACCATGAGACGAAGACGATCACGCGTAGTAGCACTACTCCACGGGAGGCGGGACCTACTCGTGTACCTCTTGGTGATGCTCCTCCTGGGATTCTTCAGCCTCTACGGTCTGGAAAATGCGACTCCGAAGGAGAAAGCGACAGCCGGTCTGGTGGAGCAACTGTGTCGACTGGATAAGGCTGGAGAGCTCACGACAACCGATCTCCTTACCCGAGGCACCTCACCGATCTACGAGGGCTCCGTGCTCCTGATGCATCAGATGATAGATAATGGCGATGATCCGATATCGCTCGCAGCGCTACGGATGCCGACTCTGTTTGCTGCGATTCTTCTCGGGGTCTTTTTCTTCATCTTCATCTGCCGAGAGCGCAGCCGATCTATTGCTCGAGTGTCGCTATTTTTCCTCATAGCCACACCCCTTTTTCACTACTACATCATCACTGGCGGTCCGGCTATGCTGGGTGCTCTCTTCGGGACCCTCGCCCTGCTGGTCTGCCACGACGTGGTGGCAAGTAAGAGTATGCATCCGGTGGGTCCCATACTGCTCTGCGGCATTCTCCTCGCTCTCGCCGGGCTGTCGGTGGGATTCGGAGGAGTGGTCATACCGGCACTTGCTGTGCTCATATGGGGTCTACTCGGGAGCGAAGGAGCTAAGGGGCGACTCTGGATACCTATTACATCCATTGTCTTGGCCATACTGCTCGTAGCACTTGCCGCAATCTTACCGGGTGAGTGCCACTGGCTAACGAATGAGTCTGGACGGTGGTCCACCCGTGGTCTCTGGGGATGCCTTCTGACACTGTTGCCCTGGGGAGTCGTGGTCTTGATGAATGAGAAGAAGCACAGTCTGCGGCACCTGTCTGCGGAGGGACTGGCTCTTCTGACGATTATCTCTGCTCTTGTCTACAACGTCGCCTCCGGGACAAGCGATCCGACGCCCTCCCTTGTCGTAGCGCCATTCATCTGTCTGATTGCCGGTGAGTCCTTCCGCTCACTCCTGAAGGACAAAGCTAAGCAGCTCACCACTTTCTCTCTTGTGATCAATGTCCTGGGACTGGTGGTGCTGGGGGTACTGATCTTTGTCCTCACTGGTCCGAGTGAGTCGGTCAGCACCTTCATCTCCACCCTCAGCGGATCCGAGGGTGCTATCGGTGTCGCTGCTATGCGTGAGGCAGTCAGAGCGCACATGGCTCTCTGCCTACTCCTCATGGTAGGACCTAGTGTGGCCGCGCTGACGATGGTCTATCAGCGTGTCCGAGGGAGTGAGACAAAGCAGGCATACAGCAGCATCCTGATGGTGATCCTGATCACCCTGGCGACTGACCTGCCCCTGTTAGCTCTCGTGGGATCGCTATAGGTCCATGACCAGGTCCAGGGGTAAGATACTCTTCTCGTCTTTTCTCTTCTGTGCGATTCTCATCGTCACAGGAGGAGGCTGTCAGTCACACCGTCCTCCTCTCGGTGAGATAGTGATAGACACGGATCTACCGGTCATCTCTGAGGAACCTCTTGCTCTGGGGATCACCCTTGACATCGGGTGTGGAGGTAGAGACCTCCTGTCAACAAACTTGATCCCTAATGCTGCCTTTGAATTGGCTCCTCCGCTGACTCATTGTGGCTACGACCCGAAGACATCCACTCTGATCACGCCAAATGGATACAAGACCTTTTACCCCACTCCAAACTCCCTATATGGCTGGGGGGCTATCAGTGGTGAAGTATCTGTAGGGGAAGGTAGGACATACTACAAGGAGTCGTCACACTACCTTACCCTTAGGCCGAAAGACACGGACTCTATCCCTTGCAGGATAGTGAGCACGCTTGATCCGCTAGAGGTAAAGCATGGAGAGCGCTACCGCCTCAGCTGTTTCCTCAGTAGTGACCTAGCGGAGCTAAGAGCGACTTTAGTCAGGGACACGACATCCATGAACCCTGTCTCATCAGTCGCTACCATCAGGGGAAATGTTTATTGGAGCCGTCAGGAAGTAGAGCTGGAGGTGACTTCCGACGCTGATACAGCATACCTGATGCTTGAGTCGAAGCCGCTGATGCGATCAGCGGAAGAGTCCGGATTTCCACAGCCACGAGGTTATGTCTCTATTGATGAGCTTTGGCTCACAAGCATAGCAGACCATTCGGATCCTGAGGTTCCTTTGCCCAATCATCTGATAAAGCTTCTCAAGGGACTAACGCCTGCCTTTGTCCGATTTCCAGGTGGCCGGACAGCTAATGGATACTACCCCGGTAGCTATCCGATACCCCACTACGGGCGACAGGACACCTTGTCGCTTTGGACCATAAACGACACAGAGTACACAGGAAACTTTGGTCTCTCTAAGCTTATCAAGGTCTCCGACCTGCTCAATGCCAGACCGATGGTAGTAGCCAATGCAGGTATTACCGATCCAACTGCATTCCCGAGGTACGAAGACCCTGCAGAGATCGAGAAACGAGCACAATACCTGTCACGATTAGCCATAAACCCTAAACTGCTCATCCAAATCGGCTACGGACTCTCATCGGCGGAGTACAGGAGACGGTTCCGACTCTATGCCACGACCATTGCTCAGGACAATCTTGTAGCAGCAGGTCCTCTGACGGACCCGGCCACTCACTTCAGCGACTTTGCCTTCGACCTCGATCTCTCAGACATCAGCACGCCACGCCTCCTCCCCTTGCTTCCCGACGCCAATAGGAGGCTACAGACCAGGAAGCAGAAGATGATGATTGGAGAAGCCACCTTTGCTGATCCGCAGTTACTTCCCGTCTTCCTTCCACCTCTGGTTCAGAGGGCTGCATTCCTCATAGAGTCGGAACGCAATACTCCACTCCTGGAGGGCGTCGGCATCGCTCCTCTTCTTTCTACTAACCCCCTCGACTATCCGCTCATAGTAGTGAGAGGCGCTCAGTATCATCCCACCACCATCTACGACTTTGTGTCCCTTTTCCAAGCGACCAGAGGGGACCAAGTGCACGAGATAGAAGGCCACGATGACATCTGCCTCTCACTCACCTCTGACCGAGATAGGAAGCACTACTATCTCCGAGGTGTTAATCTAACGAGACACCCACTCACATACAGGGTGAGAGTAACAGGAAAGAGACAGCAGGTCAGTAAGGTACGGATCACTCGCTTTGCTCCAAGTGCTTCGACTACAACTTCTGATCTATCAAAGTACAACAACTACGTGCGAACCAGCGAGGAGCTCAGCCTGCCGCTCAAGAAGGGGTTTGATCTGACGCTGGATCCGTACGAAGTGGCATTGCTGGATTTATCAGAGTAGTCCTTAGAAGATGCGATAATTCTCGGAGCAGAGATTGGCTATGTCAAAACTACTTTCTATATTTGTCCGAGTGTATTACCACTAGTTATAATCATCGTATATGAAAACTATCATTGTTTACGGTTCCTCTACCGGAACCACCAAAGACATCGCTGACCGCATCGCCGAAAAGTTTGGCGTAGCTGCTGATGACGTACGTGACGCTGCTGACTTCGATGCAGAGGATGTAGCTAACTACGACCTTCTGATCTTCGGAAGCAGCACCTGGGATGATGGCGAGCTGCAGGACGACTGGTCCGACCTCGTAGAAGACATTGCTGACCAGGATCTCTCCGGCAAGAAGGTTGCCCTCTTCGGATGCGGCGACAGCGAGGGCTACGGAGATACCTTCTGCGATGCTGTGGGTATCCTTAAGGAGGAGCTCAGCAACAGCGGCTGCTCCTTCGTAGGTGCTATCAGCAAGGATGGCTACGAGTATGAGGCAAGCCGTGCCGAGGAGGGTGGCAAGCTGGTAGGCTGCTGCCTCGACGAGGACAACCAAGATGACCTCACCGACGAGCGTATCGACCGCTGGGTAGAGGCTGTCAAGAGTGCCCTCTGATAGCTGATCCGTAGATCAATCCTCTATATATAGCAAAGAGGCTGCGTGCTTAATAGCTGCAGCCTCTTTGTTTTCGTCTAATCCGAGGGATTACTTCTTCTTCAGCTCATCACGAATCTCGCGGAGCAGCTGGATATCCTCAGGCGTAGGTGCCGGCTCAGCAGGCTTCTCCTCCTCCTTCTTCTTGAAGCTATTGACAGCCTTGACCATCAGGAAGATCGCCCAAGCGATGATCAGGAAGTCTACCACCGTCTGGATAAACTGACCATACATAATGGCAGCCTCAGGCTTGACGATCTCTCCATCAGCCCCAATAACAGCAGGGCTGAGGACAGCCTTCAGGTCCGAGAAATTCACCTTCCCGAGGAGCATCCCGAGGGGAGGCATCAGCACGTCATCCACAAAGGAGGAAACGATCTTACCGAAGGCTCCGCCGACGATGACACCGACAGCCATATCAAGGACGTTACCACGCATGGCAAACTCCTTGAATTCTTTCATCATACTCATATCGTGATCTATGTTTTCGATTAAAAAATCTTGAATCTTAGTATTATTACCCATTCCAATCAGTCATTACATCGTAAACCCTCCCTGATCGTCAGAGAAACCTCCTCCAGAGAGCGGGTCGTCGACAGACGGACCGTTTATACTTGAGGAGAAGGTGGACTGGTAGTCGTCATTGATATTGCTATCCAGTGCGGAGGAGAAGCGGATGAGATCACCCTCGAAGCGAAGGTAGACATCCCCCACCCGACCATTACGATGCTTGGCGATGATGATCTGCGCCAGGCCTCTCATATCGCGATTGTTCTCATCCGTAAGTATGCCGTAGTACTCAGGTCGGTGGATGAAGATGACCATATCCGCATCCTGCTCGATCGCCCCCGACTCACGCAGGTCTGAGAGCTGTGGGCGTCGTCCCTCCTTATTCCTCTTCTCCAGCTCACGATTGAGCTGAGAGAGAGCGATGACAGTAATGCCGAGCTCCTTGGCAAGCTGCTTCAGCGAGCGAGAGATGGTACTCACCTCCTGCTCACGATTGGCATTATTCTTCAGCCCACTGGCTGTCATCAGCTGCAGGTAGTCGATGAAGATCACCCGCACGCCATACTTCCGCACCAGCCGGCGGACTCTGGACCGGAGGTCAAAGATCGAGATGCTTGCCGTGTCGTCGATGATTATGGGCGCCTCCTCCATCGGACCGAGTCCATAGAAGAGCGTATGCATCTGCTCATCCGTCAGGGTTCCTCTCTTGATGTCCTCATTGGGGATAGAGGTATGCATCGAGATAAGACGCTTCGTCAGCTGGTCCTCTCCCATCTCGAGTGAGAAGAAGGCGACCGGCACCTTGTAGTCCATCGCCATATTGAGCGCCATGGAGAGGGCAAAAGCGGTCTTACCCATCGCCGGACGGGCGGCGAGGATCACCAGATCCGTAGGCTGCCAGCCAAAGGTGATTTCATCCAAGTCCCGGAATCCGGTATTCACACCGCTCATACCATCCTTCCTCTCGGCAGCATTGCGGATCTCCTGCAGGGTATTAGGCAACAGCTCCTTGATGGTCTTCATCTCGTTGCTATTGATCCCCTGAGAAATATTGAAGAGCTCCTGCTCCGAGTCCTGCAGGAGATCCCCTACCCCAATCTCCTCGTCATAGGAGTTTTGGATCACTCGGTTACCGAAGGAGATAAGGTTGCGCTGCACCATCTTATCGTAGAGGATGCGCGCGTGGTATGGCAGGTCGGCGGTACTATTGACGATCGAGGCGAGCGTCGCGATATAGCCCATCCCACCGACAGAGCGTAGCGTGCCATTGAGCTTCAGCTTCTCCACCACCGTCTGTGTGTCCACCGGGCTATCCTCCAGCGTCAGCTGCTGGATGGCCTCAAAGATCATCGCATTCTTCGGATCATAGAAGCAGTCCTTCACCAATACCTCATCGATCTGGGCAAAGGCGGATCTCTCAAGGATCAGCGCACCGAGTACGGTGCGCTCCAACTCAAGGTTATGAGGCGGCACACGACTGGCGAGGATCCGCGAGAGACCCTCCCTCACGAAGGTCGAGTCCTGCGTTGTCGTCTCCCCTTGGGGCGGGACCGGTGCCGACGGAGTGGCTGTTGTATCCTGATCAGACATAATTAAATCTCCCGTTTCTCTTAGTCCTCGTCCAGCTTAAGCACGGTAAGGAAGGCCTTCTGTGGCACCTCCACCTTACCGATACGCTTCATCCGCTTCTTTCCCTCCTTCTGCTTCTCGAGGAGCTTACGCTTACGGCTCACGTCACCACCGTAGCACTTTGCGGTCACATCCTTGCGCAGAGCCTTTATCGTCTCTCGTGCAACCACCTTAGCACCGATGGCAGCCTGCACAGCGATATCGAATTGCTGCCTTGGGATCAGCGTCTTGAGTTTCTCACAGAACTTCCGTCCCATCGTCTGCGCATTGCCGCGGAAGGTCAGCATACTGAGGGCATCGACCGGCTCACCATTGAGGAGAATATCCACCCGCACGAGGTCTGAGGTGCGAAGGTCGGTGACGTGGTAGTCAAATGAGGCATACCCACTGGAGACGCTCTTGAGCCGGTCATAGAAGTCGATCACGATCTCCCCGAGCGGCATGTCAAAGAGCAGCTCCATCCGATTACCATAGAGGTAGTTTTGCTTGATGAGGATCCCCCGCTTAGCGAGACAGAGCTCGATGATCGGACCGATGTAGTCCATCGTCGTGATGATCGAGGCGCGAATATAGGGCTCCTCGATGTGGTCGATCTCAGCGGCATCAGGGAGACCGGAGGGATTGTGCACCTCCATCACATCTCCCTTACGGGTGTAGACCATATAGGAGACGTTGGGGACCGTAGTGATGACGGGCATATTGTACTCACGGTCGAGACGCTCCTGGACGATCTCCATATGGAGCAGCCCGAGGAAACCGCATCGGAAGCCAAAGCCAAGGGCAGCGGAGCTTTCGGGCGAGAAGGTCAGCGAGGCATCGTTGAGCCTCAGCTTATCGAGCGAGGTACGGAGGTTCTCGTAGTCCTCCGGCGCAACGGGATAGACACCGGCGAAGACCATCGGCTTCACCTCCTCAAAGCCCTTGATCGGTGCCAGAGCAGGTCTTTCCACAGAGGTGATGGTGTCACCCACTTTCACCTCACCTGAGTCCTTGATCCCCGAGATGATGTAGCCGACGTCTCCACACTTCACCTCCTGCTTAGGCACCATATCCAACTCCAGAGTACCCACCTCATCGGCATCGTACTCGGTATTGGTCTGCATAAATTTCACCCGCTCTCCGGAGTGGACCGATCCATTCACCACCTTGTAGTAAGCGATGATCCCGCGGTAGGCATTGAATACGGAGTCAAAGATGAGCGCCTGAAGTGGAGCCTCCGGATCACCCACGGGAGCGGGGACCTTCTCCACGATGGTATCAAGTATCTCCTTTACACCCACTCCGGAGCGACCACTGGCGAGCAGGATATCCTCCCGGTCACAGCCCAGGAGATCTATCACCTCATCCCCGGCGAGGTCGACGTTGGCACTATCGAGGTCAATCTTATTGAGCACCGGGATGATCGTCAGGTCGTGCTCAATCGCCATGTAGAGATTGGAGATCGTCTGTGCCTGCACCCCCTGTGAGGCATCGACCACAAGGAGCGCTCCCTCACAGGCCGCAATGGAGCGCGAGACCTCGTACGAGAAGTCGACGTGTCCGGGGGTGTCGATGAGATTAAGTATATACTCCTCGCCCTGATACTCATACCGCATCTGTATCGCGTGGCTCTTGATCGTGATGCCACGCTCACGCTCCAGATCCATATTGTCCAGCACTTGATCCTCAGAGCGATTGGCGACCGTATTGGTGTAGTCCAGCAGACGGTCGGCGAGCGTACTCTTACCGTGATCGATGTGAGCAATGATGCAGAAGTTTCGTATATGTTTCATGTAAGGGTCTAATGTATATCAGCCACAAAGTTACCTAATTTCCGACTGGCCGCAGATCGACTGAGACAGGGTAATTGAGGAGAGTAAGGCGACAAACAAATCGTCACTCAACAGTTTGGTTTTCATTAAAATGCTATCCGTCCCATCTATTACCGATATTAGTCTTGTCTATTACCGGTATTAGGGTTCACTATTATCGGTAATAGTTTTACCTAATACCGACATTAGTCTGAAGTCACCAATATGTGATTCGAATCCTCTTGTTCTGTGTGCGGAGAGTGGCGTACCCATTAGTAACAATTTAGCGAACTTTGTCTCTGAGTAAAAACTAATCCACAAATCAAGTAACGATGAGAAAGAGAATAACCGCTCTCCTGACTGGACTGCTCTCCCTAACAGCCGCATATGGTCAGTATCCCGTGGAGAGCTATCAGGAGCTACCCAATCCCACACCGACAGACCGGTCCCTCTGGCAGTCGCTTAGCGACCCGGTCATCGGCTGGGGAAGCATCGACATCCGTTATCCCAAGGAGCGACCGGCCGAGGGACTGACTGCCGGGGAGCTTCAGCTCAGAGGATGGCGTGGCGAGCGGGTCTACGCCCAGGTTGTGGTGAGCAGCCCCACCCCTCTCACCGCACTCACGTACGAGATCACCGACCTGAGGAGCAGCGACGGTACACTCATCCCCTCTCCTCAGGGCGAGTCGGGGTCCGGATTTGTCCGCTACGTGCTGACGGATGAGCTCAATAAGGATGGTCTCGGAGGCTGTGGTGAGCGACCGGATCACTCCCTCTTCGACTCCACACTGGTAGCTGACGGGATCGACCACCTTGCTCGCACTCTGGACCTTACGCCCTGCACGACGCGTCCTATCTGGTTCTCAATAGACATCCCGAGGGATGCGAGAGCGGGAAGCTACCGAGCGACGGTGACCGTACGCAGCGGTGATCAGACACTGGTAACACTGCCTCTGTCGGTGGTGGTGGACGAGAGAGCACTGCCTGAGAGCAGCGACTTCTTCCTCGATCTGTGGCAAAATCCCTACGCCATCGCGAGATACTACGGGGTGACCCCTTGGTCTGAGGAGCACTTCAGCATCATGCGCCCCTACATGGAGATGTACCGGGACGCAGGGGGCAAGGTGATCACCGCATCGATCATGTACAAGCCCTGGAATGGTCAGACGCACGACCCCTTTGACTCCATGATCGACTGGAAGCTCGGGAGGGATGGCAAGTGGCACTTCGACTACACCCACTTCGACGAGTGGGTCAGCTTCATGATGGATCTCGGGATCGACAAGGCGATCACTTGCTTCTCTATGGTCCCATGGGAGCTCTCTTTCCGCTACTTTGATGAAGTGAGCGGCGAGTACAAGTTCCTCAAGGCTGAGCCGGGAAATGAGCCTTACACGGAGCTCTGGTCTGCCATGCTTCGCTCCTTTGCGCAGCACCTGCGGGCAAAGGGATGGATCGACCGGACCTACATAGCTATGGATGAGCGGTCTCCCGAGGTGATGGAGGAGTGCTTCCGCCTGATCAAAGAGGCGGACCCGGAGCTGAAAGTGCATATGGCCGGGGCGCTGCATGAGGAGCTGTCGGATCACCTCGACTACTACTGCGTGGGGCTGGCTGCCAAGTACTCTGAGGAGCTCAAGGCGAAGCGGCGCAGCGAGGGGAAGATCACCACATTCTATACCTGCTGCGCCGAGCCACGACCCAATACCTTTACCTTCAGCGCCGCTGCTGACGGAGAGTGGTATGGATGGTATGCGGCGCGCGAGGAGCTGGACGGCTACCTTCGGTGGGCGTACAATAGCTGGGTGGAGCAGCCTCTCCTCGACAGCCGATACAGCAACTGGGCTGCCGGCGACACCTATCTCGTCTACCCGGGCGTACGCTCCTCGATCCGCTTCGAGCGGCTGCGGAGGGGGATCCAGGCTTTTGACAAGATCAAGGCCCTGAGGAGTCAGTACGCAGGAGACCGACAGGCGCTCGCCAAGATCGATAAAGCGCTCTCGCTCTTCGATGAGGGTAAGCTCAGCCCCTCCTACACCTCCGACCGGATCATCAATGAGGCTCGAGAGATCATAGAGACACTCTGAGCACCTCCTTTCTGAGCATAAAAAAAACCTCCGAACCGTAAGGCTCGGAGGTTTTTACTTATCAGGGATTAGAAATTGGCATTCTTTGGCGTGCGGGGGAAGGGGATAACGTCCCTGATATTGGACATCCCTGTGACGAAGAGCACCAAGCGCTCAAAGCCCAGCCCAAATCCACTGTGGGGGCATGCGCCGAAGCGACGTGTATCAAGGTACCAATTCATCGCCTCCAGAGGGATGCCGACCTCCTCGCAGCGCTTGGTCAGCTTGTCGAGGTCTGCCTCACGCTCGGATCCGCCCATGATCTCGCCGATGCGAGGGAAGAGCACATCCATACCGCGGACAGTCTTGCCATCCTCATTTTGCTTCATGTAGAAAGCCTTGATCTCCTTCGGGTAGTCGGTGACCATCACAGGCTTTTTGTAGTGCTTCTCTACGAGATAGCGCTCATGCTCGGCTGCTAAGTCGCAGCCCCAGTAAACGGGGAACTCAAATTTCACCCCGTCCTTGATCGCCTGCTCCAGCACCTCCACACCCTCGGTGTAAGTGATGCGGGCAAAGCGCTGATTGTCGACAAACTGGAGCCGTTCGATGAGGGTGTCATCGTAAGTGTCGTTGAGGAACTGCACATCGTCTGCGCACTCGGTCAGAGCCCAGTGGATGAGGTACTTGACGAAGTCCTCCGCCAAGTCCATATTGTCGTTATTGTCGTAGAAGGCCATCTCCGGCTCGATCATCCAAAACTCTGCCAGATGGCGCGGCGTATTGGAGTCCTCTGCGCGGAACGTCGGACCAAAGGTGTAGATCTCGCCCAGACCCATAGCCGCAAGCTCACCCTCCAGCTGACCGGAGACGGTGAGGTTGGTCTCCTGACCGAAGAAGTCCTGGCTGTAGTCTACTTCACCCTCCTCGGTACGGGGCGGATTGGCCACATCCAGCGTCGTCACCTGGAACATCTGCCCCGCTCCCTCAGCATCGGAGGCAGTGATCAGCGGAGTATGGAAGTAGACAAATCCCTTGTCGTGGAAGTACTTGTGGATCGCATAAGCCATATTGTGGCGGATGCGGAAGACTGCACCAAAGGTATTGGTCCTCGGGCGGAGGTGAGCCACCTCCCGCAGGAACTCAAAGGTGTGCTCCTTCTTCTGCAAGGGATACGTATCGGGATCTGCCGTACCGTAGATCTCGATGGCATCAGCTTGTACCTCTACGGTCTGCCCCTTGCCCTGACTCTCGACCAGCTTGCCATCTATGGAGAGACAAGCACCGGTGGTGATCTTCTTGAGCAGCTCCTCATCGATCTTGCTCTTGTCGGCAACGATCTGGAGGTTGTGCACTGAGGAGCCGTCATTCATCGCAATGAAGGCGACATACTTACTGCCTCTCTTCGTGCGGACCCATCCCTTGACATTGACCTCCTGACCGATGTACTTAGGATCCTTGACGAGGTCGACTATCTTTACTCTTTTCATAAGGTTTTCTTATATGCTTACTCAAATGCTCCCATCTTGAGGTTATCCACCTCCTCCTGTGTCAGGTAGCGCCACTTGCCGCGACCGAGATTCTTCTTAGTCAGACCGGCGAAGTAGACCCGATCAAGCTTCACTACTCGGTAGCCCAGTGCCTCAAAGAGTCGGCGAACGATGCGGTTGCGACCTGAGTGGATCTCTATACCCACCTGGGTGTGATCGTCATCGGTGACGTAGCTGATCGCATCAGCATGCATCTCGCCGTCCTCGAGCTCGATTCCATCTGCCAGCTTCTGCATATCCTCGGGAGATACCTCCTTATCGAGCCATGCGTGGTAGATCTTCTTTTTCTCAAAGGAAGGGTGGACCAGCTTCGCAGCTAGCTCTCCATCATTGGTGAGCAGAAGGACTCCGGTCGTATTGCGGTCGAGTCGCCCCACGGGATAAATACGCTCCTTGGCAGCTGAGCGGACAAGATTGACTACTGTCATACGCTCCTGTGGATCATCTGACGTGGTGACACAGTTGCGTGGCTTATTGAGCAAGACATAGACCTTGCTCTCCGGCTTCACCTCCTGGCGATTGACTTCGACGCGGTCATTGATCGTCACCTTGGTACCAAGAGTGGTTACAGGAGAGCCATTAACCAAGACGGCACCGGCTGCAATGAGATCATCTGCTTCACGTCGGGAGCAGACACCGGAGTTGGCGATATACTTATTGAGTCGGATCGGCTCATCCGCACTTATCTCAGGCTGATCGTATGTAGGCTGTACAGGCTTTCTCCTTGGACCTTTAGACTGGCGAGAGGAGTTAGCACCCTTGGGAGACCGATTATTCTTGGACCCAAAGTTGCGTTTTGTATCACGGCGACCGCCACCGTCCTGATCATCAAACGATCTGCGAGATCTCTGAGCATAAGAGGGGCGATCATCTTGGTCGCGACGATAGGAACGTCCGACCGACTGGCGACGCTGGCTCTGATCGTTATCATAAGAGCGGTAACCGGACCTGCCTCTACCCGAGTGATCCTCCTCACGAGTATCTGAGGTGCGATGATAACGAGCACTCTCTCTGGCACCATCATCTGAGTCATTGTAGTGCCTGCGATTGTTCTCAAATCGTTGCCTATATCTCGCCCGATAGTCGGTCTCCGACTCTTCCCGACGATAGTCTGCGACGCTCGAGGAGCCACCATCACGCCGCTCATAGCGGTCATAAGAGCGGGATCCACGATATGAGTCAAAGTCGTCCGAGGAGTCATTCCTATCACTTCGGAAGTCCTGAGGTGCAGATGGAACCTCCTCAGGACGCATCTCTCTGATACGACGGCGACGCCTCATACCTGTCTGCTGATCGTCATCGGTAGAGTGATGTCTGCCGCGAAAATCTGATCGTGTACGGTCAGCATAGCCCCTGCGCGAAGCAGGGTAACGCTCATCGAAGCGATCTGAAGGGTCTGTATCGTGCGCTGACCCTCTATCCATGTAGTCGTCTTTAATCATTCTAGACTTTTCTATCTCCCTCACGGGAGGGTGACGCAGCCTCACGGCTGCATGTACTGTAAATATCTAATATTTAACGGTGTAAAGGTACGAAGAATCGGTCACTTACTATACACACCGGTGTAGTTTCGAGGAGTAATCTTCTTCATCTCCTCCTTCACCTCCGGGCTCACATCGAGATGATCGATGAAGTCCTCCAGATGCTCTCGGGTAAGTTTTTCATTGGTGCGAGTCAGCTTCTTCAGCGCCTCATAGGGCTTTGGATAGCCTTCTCGACGGAGTATTGTCTGCAGCGCCTCCGCTACGACCGGTAGTGCATCGTCTAAGTCTGCAAGTATGGTCTCCTCGTGGAGGATCAGCTTATCGAGCCCCTTAAGAATGGAAGAGAAAGCGATCATCATATGAGCCACCGGCATACCGAGGTTACGCATCACGGTAGAGTCGGTGAGATCCCTCTGCAAGCGGGAGATCGGGAGCTTGTGCGCCAAGTGCTCTAAGTAAGCCACCGCGATACCGAGGTTGCCCTCAGCATTCTCGAAGTCAATGGGATTGACCTTGTGTGGCATGGCTGAGGAGCCCACCTCGCCCTCCTTGATCTTCTGCTTGAAGTACTCCATCGAGACATACATCCAGATGTCCCGGCAGAAGTCTATCAGGATCGTCGAGATCCGCTTGAGACCATCCAGGAGCGCCGCAAGGTTGTCGTAATTAGAGATCTGGGTCGTATACTCCTCCAGCCCCATACCGAGGTGGTGTGCAAAGTGATTGGCAAAGTTACGCCAGTCGATCTCGGGGTAAGCGACATGATGAGCATTCATATTACCTGTAGCGCCTCCAAACTTTATCGTCTGCTGGACGAGGTCAAGCAGTGCCAGCTGTTTCTCGAGACGATAGCCATAGACTCTCATCTCTTTACCGAGCGTGGTGGGCGAGGCAGGCTGACCGTGAGTTCGTGCCAGCATAGGTATGTCTACCCACTCCTCGGCACGCTGATTGATCTCATGCACCACCTTGTCCAATCGAGGGCGCCACTGGTCGTGGAGCGCCTCCTTGAGAGCCAGCGGTTGTGCGCTGTTATTGATATCCTGCGAGGTGAGGCCGAAGTGGACGAACTCGAGCACAGGACCAAACTCATCATCGCTAATCTGCTCCTTGATGAAGTACTCAATGGCCTTAACATCATGGTTGGTCGTTCTCTCGATCTCCTTCACACGCTCAGCGTCCTGGAGTGAAAAGTCCTCGTACAGAGCTCTCAGTCGACGACGATCCTCGTCATTACGGATCTTCTCCAGCTGAGGAAGGACATCGGAGAGACAGATAAGATACTCGACCTCGATGCGAATGCGATATCGGATCAGAGCTGCCTCGGAGAAGTAATCACTCAGTTCCTCTACTTTGTTGCGATAGCGACCATCAATAGGAGAGATGGCTGTCAGTGGATTCAGCGTCATATGATTGTTATTGGTTTAGTTGCCCAAATGTACCCATTCTTGCTCATTTTTCCATCACGATCCGTGTGCTAAGCCATCCGAGGAAGCACCATGGGCCGACCGGAGATGGGATGAGGCGTAATGCTCACCGGCATCCTATAGACCTCCCCGATATGCTCTTCTGTCAGTACCTCCTCAGGACTCCCTTGGGCGTAGACCTGCCCTTTCCTCATCAGGACGAGATAGTCACAGTACTCTGAGGCCATGGTGAGATCATGGAGGACGGCGATGATCGTCAGGGGACGCACCTTGTTCTGCGCAAGGGACCGGACAAGACTGAGCACACGCACAGTGTGAGTGATATCAAGGTGAGCCGTAGCCTCATCGAGTAGCAGCAGCCGAGGCTCTACGCAGAGCGCTTGTGCTATGGCTCCCATCTGCTGCTCACCACCCGACAGCTCCGTCATATACCGATCAGCCAAGGACTCTAAGCCGACCAGGCGAATGGAACGCTCCACCACCTCCTGATCCGCTGAACTCTCGAAGTAGTAGAGAGGCGGATGATGTGGAAGACGTCCCATAGCCACATAATCCCTGAGCGTGATGGCGATCGGATCGATCATCTGAGACACAACAGAGATGGCACAGGCACGCTCCCGCCGGCTTAGTTGCTTAAGGTCCTTCTCGCCGAGAGAGATGGAGCCACTCATCGGGGAGAGATCTCCCATAACCGTCGAGAGGAGAGTAGACTTTCCCGAGCCATTGGGACCAATAATGCCAACCACAGTGCCCGGCTTCACCTCGAGACAAACGTCTCTTATCGTGAAGCCTCCGGCGTATCCCGAGGACAGGTGACTGATCGAGAGGAGACTCATAGCAGAGGCTTGCGACTGCGAGGTCGTGTCAGTAGGACAATGAAGAGGAGTCCTCCGACGATCCCGGTGATGACCCCGATGGGGAGTTCATTCGGAGCAATGATCGTCCGCGCAACCAGGTCGCAGAGAAGGAGGAAGAGTCCGCCGAGGAGAAAGGAGGCAGGGATCACAACCCTATAATCATTGCCAATAGTGATCCGAACCACATGAGGAATCACAAGTCCCACAAAGCCAATCACCCCAGCGACAGCGATCGAGCACCCAGTCGCCAAGGATGAGATGACAAAGAGCCATCGGACTGTCCGGCGAGTGTCCAGTCCTAAGTGCCCAGCCCCTCTCAGCCCCAGCCGCATGGCATTCATCGGTGTGGCAAAGAGGCAAGAGATCAGCAGGAGCAGAAGAGAGAGGACTGCCATGCCGATCACCATGCCATTGTCGGACTGTGTCAGCGACCCCATCGACCAGAGGATGATCTTCTGGAGATCCTCAGGATGGGCTATAGCCTCTATAAAAAGGACTGCAGACGAGGTGACAAAGCTGATCATCACGCCAATCAGGAGCATCCGCTGCACCTCAACCGACCGGCGTCTCAGACTGAGGGCATAGATCACGCCCATAACAGCCAGCGAACCGATAAAACCGCTGAGCGGAAGCCAGATATACTGTAGCGAAGAGACTCCAAAAACGATGCAGATCGCGACACCGAGGGAAGCCCCACCCGATAGGCCCATGGTATATGGCTCCACGAGCGGATTACGGAAGACTCCCTGCAGGAGGCACCCGGCCAAACTTAGGGATCCTCCCACAGAGAGGGCAAGGATCATACGCGGAAGCCTTATGTAGCGAAGCACACGGTACTCGATGGAGTCACCCCGCATTATGGTGGGCAGATCTCCAAGACGGATGGGCATCTCCCCCACAGTGAGGGAGAAGACTGCGGTGATGAGAGACAGGACCAGAAGTCCGAGGAGCAGAGCAGTCCACTTGGTCCACCTATTCATTTTCATTCACTCCTTCAGGCCCAGGTCGTGGGCCATCTTCCTCAGAGCAAGGACATAGGTGATCGGCGTAGGCTGTGAGACCTCATTCGCCTCCAATTCATAGAGATGATCGAGCCTAACCGCCTTGAGATCAGGGAAAGACTGCCACCTCTTGATCATCGGCTGCCGATCCTCTCCCATTCCTATAATAAAGATAAAGTCAGGATCGCTCCGCAGAACATACTCCCTGCTGAGGGTCCCCTGACCAAGATCCTCACAGATATTGATACATCCGAGCCGGGTGATCATCTCACCCATATAGCTTCCTCCCGTTACACCATATAGGGGGTCATCCCCGAGCTGCATCAGTATGGTTCGACCGGTTAGCCCCTGTGCACTCATGCGCTGTCTGAGATCCTCAGCGACCACCTTGGACGCCTCGGCGAGCTTAGTTGCCTCAGCCTCCTTACCGATCCTCTTTCCTAGGTCGACAAATTGGTCACATATTTCATCTAGGGTGGTTCCGGATCGATAGGTGACCACCTCGAGTCCAAGCTTTCGCAGGGTCTCCAAGTCACTCTGACGAGTCAGCGTGGTGGCGATGATCAGGTCAGGCTTCAGAGCTACTATGGCCTCGGGGCTTGCCTTGACTGCACTTGCGATCACGATCACCCCCTTGCGCCCTGCCGCCATACAGTAACTGGTGCATCCGACGATCTCGTCAGCCGCATCGAGGTAGTAGAGAGACCGTGTGAGGGAGGGAGCGAGGGAAACAATCCTCCTCGGAGTGGTCGCCATCAGAGAGTAGCATCCGACGACGAGGCAGACTAAGAGAGAGAGGATTCGTCTCATAGCTATGATTATCTGAGATTAGAAGCGATACAGGACGTAGGTACGCACATCGATCACCTGCTCAGAGGAAGTCCCAAAGAGCGAGGTCCGACTGTTGTCAAAGAGCTCCCCCAAATTATAGAGATAGCTTCCTCTCAGTCCGACCACGAGATGACGCAGATGGTACTCCGCTCCGACTCCACCACCGACACCCCACCAGAAGTTATGATCCAGCTCATGTCCGTGATGCTCCCGATAGACTCGGCGCATAGTGGAGGGGTCAAAGTTCTCCTCGATCCGCTCATCCTCACGTTCGTCCAGCTTGTACCCGAAGTGGGAGCCAGCATCGATGGTTATCTTGAAGGGGCTTCGGGCTCCACCGATCATGAAGTGCGTCATGATCGGCACATGCACGTAGGAGAGGTGGCGCCTATAGGTGTACTGCGGGTAGTCCTCAGGTGCCTCGACCCAGCCGCGTTTCCAGTAATTCAGCTCCACCAGCACCCCGGCATAGCTCTCCACGTCATACCTCAGTGCCACCCCACCGCTGTAGCCGAGATAGGGCTTCTGATTGATGATGGGACGAAAGGTGACCGTGGAGAAACTGACTCCACCGGTCGGTCCAATGAGCAGCTTTCCCCATTCCTCCGCTCCCAGTCTCAGAGGAGAAAGGCTCAGGAGAGTCAGCAGTAAGGTGAGAGCAAACCTTTTCATCAGAAGCGCGACACACTATTATCCTTATTATACCGGACGAAGAAGACCCCCTGGTTGCTCTTGACGCCCCTCGACATCGTACCGCTTGCGCTACCGCCGAAGTCCAGCAACGACTGCACGCCCTTGTAAGCGGAGTCAGACCCCTTATCTTTCCGCAGGAAATAGCCGCCAGTATCGTACCCAAGAGCCGAGTAACGAGGGAAGGTATTACCTGTACCGTGACCAAACCACTTCATATAGTCCGCAGAGAAGCGCTGGTAGGCACTGTCTCGTGGATAGATGAAAAATGTGGTAAAGAAGGTAGCCTCTGCGCGATACATCTGTCTCCCAAGCGAGGAGGCATAGGTCTGCCACTCAGGATAGCCAAAGGCAGTGACCACAGAGCTCTCCGTAAGGTCCTCCTGCGCACTGTCGATAGCACTCAGCACCTGACGAGCTGCCTGTAGGGACGAAGAGGACGGTACGACCACCATCCTCAGATGACCTAAGCTCTGTCGCGACACATCCTCGCCGCTCATAAAGTCTGACGAGACGCACTCCGAGTAGGAGCTCCCGGCAAGACGCAGCCTATTCTTGAGTGCCATAACGAAGGGACTCTCCTCCTCTCCCGGCATAGGATTGACAAAGAGTACATGGTACGAACCATAGGTCTGGATAAAGCGCTCCGCTGCCTGATCATAGAGCAGGGCAGCGGGGGTATTGATCTGATAGACACGCCCAGAGAGCGAAGAAGCCACCTCCTTAGAGGAGAAGGGGATCACATAGGTGGCTTGCTTGTACCTGGCGAGCTCGCTCAGCTGACGGATCGTGGAGACCGAGACACCACCGATGATCAGGTCGACATCAGGAAGGTTGCTGATCGCGACCTTGGTGGACGGCATCTCTACATCGTCACAGCTATAGACATAGAGATTAATATCTCGCCCCTCCCGCTTCGCATCGAGCACGCTCATCAAGAATCCCTCGTAGTAGTCAGCAAAGCGCCTCTCCCTGTCGAGCCTGAAGGGGAGAGCTAGCACCACATCCAGGGTACCGGAGCCTGTGGAGGGACGAGTGGCGACGACGCTCCGAGCAGCGAGGTTATTGGGGATGCTGCCATCGGGGAGGAAGACTGACTCCCCGGCTCTCAGTCCCCGCTCCAGCACCTGAGGATTGTACCGGTAGAAGTCCTCCTCGCTCCAGGCAGTACCCTTGACGAGAGAGTAGACGGTGGCACCACCGGAGACTGTCTCCAGTCGGATACCATTGAGGCTGTCCGCAGCAGCAGGCTCCACACGCTTGGCTTCGGGCGACGAGGAGACCCCCGAGGAGTAGCCGGGTAGCTTGATGATCATACCTGCCGCAATGTCATCGGGAGACTTGAGGAAGGAATTAAGAGCCATCAGCTCCTTGACCGTCGTGCCGGCTCGTCGCGCAATACTGTAGAGGGTATCCCCTTTCTTGACCGCATAAAACTCCTGATCCGAGGAAGCACCTGAGCCGGCACCGGCCGGCAGCACCAGACGTTCACCGACACGTATGCCCTGACGAGCAGAGGGATTGAGCCGGTAGAGGTCTGCCACGGTGACACCGTACTGCTTACCTATCCGATACAGGGTCTCTCCGGACTGGACAACATGGACACGATTGTTTGTCTGAGCCTGCGCCGGTCCACCGACAGAGAAGAATAGTGCCAGACACATCCACAGGATGATATGCCTCACTCGTTTTCCCCCATTATTCCGCTTCATCTTAGATACTATACTAATGAGATAGGTACACAGCGCACAGGCGCCACTCTTCGGTAATTGCACAAAGGTAATGAATTGCCCCCTTTTTGCCACAATTCTATTACCGGTATTAGTAACAACTATTACCGGTAATAGTAAATACTGATACCGGTAATAGCAATTTCTAATACCGTATGCGATTCCTGAAAAAAGTACACAGTTGATTGAATATTACTGGGACTGTATAC